>Ga0098046_1000012_pt1 | contig 78891 bp, 105 predicted proteins | sample 11BtaG_FD_77067 | JGI IMG/M metagenome (GOLD analysis project Ga0098046, IMG submission 77067) | Marine viral communities from the Subarctic Pacific Ocean - 11B_ETSP_OMZ_AT15265_CsCl metaG | ecosystem: Environmental > Aquatic > Marine > Oceanic | place: Pacific Ocean | collected 2015-01-16
CACCATGACCAGCGACGACCCAACCACCTACGCCGCCGTAGGGGGCACGGCCTCGCTGACTGGCGTGGTGGACGCCCGTGCTGGGCGCCTGTTCCTGCCGTTGTTCGTGAAACGATAGGCATACCTATATATAGGGGAACCCCCTACGATTAAACATGAGCCAACACATGAGCATCCTGTCCGAAGAAGAATACACTTGGGCCGCCCGCGCCCTTGAGCGCCTGCAAGATATGCCGACATGGACCGAGAACCCCGACGGGACTTGGACCGAGCACCCAGCCATCTTCCCCTTCATGGAAGGGTTTGAGGCCCACATGGCCATCGCCATTGGCGAGTTCGCCTCCTTCTCCGAATACCGTGAGGCTCTCATGGACGCATACGGCTGGGACCGCCTTCGTGAGGAACTCGGCGACGACCCTTGGTTTTGAGAGCGAAACGGTCATAACCGTGGGGTTGCCGTTCAAGACCCATGAGGGTCCTGTGGTGCTCTGAGCAACCAACCCGACCGACGGGCTATGGCGTAGTCTCCCGAGAGTTCGTGAAGCGCCTCGTTGAGCGTGGCCACGAGGTCTATGTCATGGGCTGGGACTATCACGGCGAGGACTTCAAGCACGAGGAAGGCTGGACGCTGGTGCACGCTGGGAGTCGCTTCGGTGGCGACCCGCTGGTTGGCGCCGCCACCACGATGGACTACAACCTCAACCGCCTCAAGCCCGATGTGGTGTTCAGTCTTGCCGATGTGTGGAACACAGGAGCCATAGTGAAGTCCTGCAATCGCTTCGGAATTGCTCATGTCTCCTATCTCCCGATTGACGGCAAGGACATTCCACGAGCATGGACGGACACCCTCAAAATGACCCATACGCCCCTGTGGATGAGCCAGCATGGGCGCCAACAGTTCCAAGCCTACATTGACCGCTTCCATAGCAAGGGAGCGGCCTCAGAGGCCCTTAGAGACCCTTTCCTTGACCGATTCGCTCCGCCATTCTTCACAGAGGTGCTCTATCATGGCGTGGACTTGGACCTGTTCAAGCCCGTGGTGCAGACTCAAAAAGACGAGTGGCGTGAAGCCCTCGGTCTCGGCAAGTGGAAAACCGTGTTCCTCTCGGTCGCTCGCAACGGCAACAGGAAGCAACAACCACGCCTCCTTGAAGGCTTCAAGGAGATGCTCAGCAGGGTGGAGAACCCCGAGGAAGTAGGTCTCATCCTGCACACGGGAGACCCCACCAATATGATGGGCCTTGGCGGTTGGAACCTCCCCGAGATGGTCCGTGAGATGGGTCTTGAGGGCAACATCACCTTCTCAGACCCAAGCGCCAATCCACTCCTCGGCATGAAGCGAGAGGACATGGCCAAGTTGTTCGCTATGTCCGATTGTCATGTGATGGCTACGGGTGGCGAGGGCTTCGGCATTCCCACCGTTGAGGCGATGGCCTGCGGCATTCCTGTTATCCTCCCCAATAACTCCACGGGACCCGAGTTCATCGGCAAAGGCGCTAAGACGATGCGAGGCAAATTGGTGAAGAACGATGCGGAAATAGTCGGACCAAGCGGCGTCAAAATGTCGCTGGTCTCCATCAAGGCGCTCGCTGACGCTCTCCAATGGATGGTTGAGCACCCAGCAAAGCGTCAAGCCATGGGGGCACGCGCCCGCAGGTGGGCTGAGAAGCAGTTTGGCTGGGACAAACTCACCGACCAATTAGAGATAACCCTTGAAAAAGCAAGCAATACTCCCCACCCACATGGGAACAATAGCGTGGTGAAATCATGAGCAAGAAGAAGGAGATTCAAGGTCGCAAGGGCGGCAAGAAGAAGGAGATTGACCGACTCAAAGGGCGAAAGTGCACCGAGAAGTGCAAGATTCATGGCGAGCCTTGTGGCGTTGTCATGCGCTACAAAGACCCGCAAATCCAAGCCACTCTTGACCTACTCCAATCAATCTCTGGCGCCCCACGGCACGGCAAGGATTCACCGTTCCACTATTGTGAACTGTGCTCTATGGCTCTGCGTCAAAACCGACCACTCAACGCATTCGCTCGCCGCCCAAACGGCACCATTTATCTCAAGCACGCAGGCAAGAACCGCTTCGTCGGCAACGAGACTGGCGAACTCGTCATGGTGGACGACGAGGACTACGAAGAGGAGCGGGAAGAAGAATAGGCGCAACCTTAATATAGGTGGGGGACTGATGCTTAGTTATGAGCAAAGAACAAGTCCCCACGCTACACAAGAAATGCACCGACTGCGACCGATACCCCCGATACGCTTCAACGGTCGGGTGCTGGAATAGGGACTTCGTGTGCAATTGCACCGAAGGCAACATGCTGAACAAAGACGGGCGACGAGTGCACCGAATCCATATCGGGCGATACGAGGACTTCATCGGACGCCCCCCACGCAGGGACACCGATGACCCCGAAGTCGCAGACCCCCTGCCTCCAACGGGTGGCGATGAAAACCAATATGCGATGCTTTAATATAGGGGAACCCCCTACGGTTAAACATGACCAACCTAACCGACGAAGAATACACTTGGACCATCCGTGCCCTTGAACGCCTGCACGATATGAACTTCATCACATGGACTGAGCGAGACGGGACATGGACTGAGCACCCAGCCCTGTTCCCATTCATGGAAGGGTTTGAGGCTAACATGGCCATCGCCGTTGGAGAGTTCTCCTCATGGTCCGAATACCGTTCGGCTCTCGCTTGGGCCGCTTTTGAATGAGCACCGTTATGAACCAGCGGGCTTAGAACAAGTCCCATGGCGGTCCCCGCTACGCGTGCCGACCTCATCCCACCCGTGGGTGCTGGGGCTGGCTTGCCGCTCACTCTCGTGTGGGCGGACGACCTCACCGACGCTGGCGGCGCTGGAACCGAAGGCTACGCCTTATTTGATTCGGGTTTGTGGAAGCCGCAGTCTGAAACGACTCTGGGCGTCCCAATCGCCGTCTCGGGAGCCTCCGTCTCCTACGCTCATGGGACCTTGCTGGATTTTGCCTCCATGAACTTCCTCGGCTTGACCGCTGAGACAGAGGCACCACGATTGAACTTTGGAAACGGTCGCCTTGAGCACGGACAAGCCATGCAAGACGCTGGGTTCGGTCGGCACTCCGCTTCCAACATGCGCTCGTTCGCTCCTGCGGCAACGGCAACCATCACCGAAGTCGGTCGCCATGTGGAGCACCCTATGAGGTCGCATACCTCCGCCCGCCCTGCGAACCACACTTGGTTTCAGCCACGACACAACGCCATGGCCAACGCCGCCATGCCGTCCTATGACCTACAAATCGGCTCGCTCGTTGATGCTGATGTTGGGTCAATTGGGACGGTGGAAGCGTTCACCCACCGAGTCGCCACGGACCTTCCATCCAACGGCGTGGGAGCCACCTATGGAGACTCGCATAACTCAGCCTACCTGTCGTCTCTATGGTCATGCACACTCAACAATATGTCGTTGGCCAGCGGCCTACAACCCGCCGAGTTCAAGTCCACCGACCCCAAGGCATTCTCGTCTCATTGGGGAACCAATCTCCAAGTTCAACAGGAGGTCATGGTGAGCGGCACCCCATTGAGCGCCCCTGATGCCCAGAACACAGCCCCCTCTCACGGACTTATTGACGGGGATAGGCTGACCCTTCCTGCGGAGACGACGCAGACAATCATGGTCAGCGACATTCACACCGAGACGGGGACTACGGCTCAAGAGGAATTGACCTTCCCACTTGGAGCGGCCTACCTCGGGAACCATGTTGTCGCTGACACCTGTGGTCTCATCGGTTATGAAGGGGTATTTTCAGCAACAGCGTTTGCGAGCGTCTCACGCAACGCCAACGCTCCCTTTGTTGTTGCACCCCCAGCACACCCCCTCATACCCGACACGGCTTGGAATGAGGACGGAGCGGCCCTCTATGCGGGATTGAACATTCAAGTCCATAGCGGCCTCCCCTTGCGTCGCAACGGAATGTCATGGAATACCGCCAGCGAACCCCTATTCGTCTATGGAAGCGATGGAACGGCAGTCATGCCTATGACCGAGGGGATGAGCACTACGGGCGCCCGCTCGTCATTCAAAGGCGCTTCGTTCACGCTGAACGCTAATCAAACCCGATTCCACACGGGGCGCGTCGTCCACCACACACAAGGCGGCAATATCAACGACCTGTCGGTCCCTACGCTCAATTCTCAAACCACGGGTGGGTCAGCCGCCCCAAGCGCAACAACGACGAGCAAGGGGCCTTCTCGCTTCATTCTCGGGGACTCCTACACCTCGGGGGCATGGACGGCCACCGTGAACCTCTCGCAGGAGTTCCTCAAGGACCGCATCCCAACCAAGGTGAAGGTCGTCCCAACCCTGCTGGGCTATGACGAGGTTAGCGTGGCCGCAGGAGCCAGCCATCCATCATCTGACCCCATCACCTTCAAGCGCCCTATCGTGGATTATCATGTGCTGGTGAGCCTTTCGCCCAAGGACCGCATCAACGCCACCGTGAACCTCACGAACTCACGCATTGGGAACCCAACCGCTCGGAACTTCCCCCAAGCGAGCCGTCTAACGGCCAACATGGACCTTGAGGACGAAGGGTGTGAAATCTTCCATGCGGTGTTCCGCGTGGCTCCTACGACGCTTGAGAGGGTCTTTTTTGACCCGTTGAGTCCGTCCGCCGCTACTTGGGGTGTGAACACATCGGATTCGGAGATGCCGAACACGGTCATGCCTCGCCACGACGCCGACTTCGGTGGCTGGGGCCTGCATCAATTGACACCGTTCCGCCCAATAGCGAACACCTCATGGGCGCAGGTTCCTCTCCTATGCGCCGCCATAGAGTCGGGTGGCTATTATCAGAGGGGAGGGGTCTCACACCTGTGGGATGCTGACACCTACGGCAAGGAACTCTTCGTCTCTGCTGACGCCATAGACGCCAGCCACTTTGAGGACTCGGTGTGGGGCAACGGGCAAGTGTGGGCTGACGGCACGGGTGCGCTCGCCAATCCACGGGGGAGCGAACTGCTGGTGTTCAAATACAACCCCTCCCTTGACGCTTTCCATGTCAATAACCACACCACGCCAACGACAACTCCGCTCTATGAACTCGCCACGACGCACACCACGAGCGAACAGTCCAGCGCCATAACCGTCTCGGACAAGTTCAAGCAATATGAGGGCTGGTCAATCCACGATTGGGTATTCCCTCAAATTGAACTCATGCGATACCTCGGACGAGAGGACAAAGCGGCCGCTATGCACCCTCGGCATAGCGCCAACACGGGCGGAGACCCCCTGTTCCATCCGACGCTTCATTGTTCATCTCTGCGCTTCATGGACGACGGACGCATGGCCATGGCGGCAGTCCAGCGAGACCACATCGGGAGCGAGGAGGAATACCCAGCAAGCGACATCAATTATCCGTTCAACCCCGAGAGTGGGTCGGGTTCGGGGTGCCCCGCTGGCTACTATCGGAGTGGCGACACCTGCGTGCCGATTTCATCGGGAGACAACCCCAACACGGAGTCGGAACACCTTGACCCTATCACGGGTGAGGTCATTGATGGGCCACCTCCTACACCCGATAACGGCAACGGAGAGGGGCATGTTGGTGGCGGTGATAACTTCAATTTGTCCCCATCATGGAGTCGCATCGTAGCGAACACATCGGGTCGTTCGCTGGTGCTCATGTGGAGCGAAGCCAAGGCGTTGAACGGCAAGGCGCAAGGTGGGCGTGCCCTCTTTGAAGCCGAGGCGAAAACGATTGACGGAGACACATACTACACCCAAAATTGGACCTACAACGACTCGTGGTGGAGCGGCTCTCGCATCTCGTATTGGTATCAAGAAAGCGGTCAGCGGGCTATCCCTATCACCTATGGTTCCTACCCCGAAGTGCGTATGTCGCACGCCAACCTGCCCCGTTGCCTGCCCCACCTGTTCACGAGCGGAGTGGTGCATGGCTATCCACTCCTCCAACCGATTGACCGCATCAGCACACCTGCTCCCATCCGAGATGTGGCGGGGACCGACGCTTGGGCGCAGGAGCGCTACGACTTCCTCCGCCGAACGCGATTCGTCCCCACGACGATTGGCTTCGCCGACTTCGGTGCTGGTGCAAATCCGCATCAAGAAATGGGCTGGTCTGGATGGTCGTTCCCACAGGGGCTATACGACCCAATAGGGTTCGGGAACAACACGGTGTTCTTCTCTGACGCTCCCGAATCACTTGCAGTCGCAGATGGAGTCGCCATCACTCCGTCGTCGCAGGGCCAATGGGCGGGCTTCGCCTCGTCCATCGCATTCGGGCACATGACGGGACCGATGACTGCGTTCAGCCACCACGGACCGCTCCACTACGGCATCATGAGCGCCGACCACCCATTCAAACCCGACCGAGTATGGAAGCAGGTTCACGGCGGCGTAGGCTATGACATTCCCCTTCACCTACTGGCCCCAGCCGAGGTCCATGTGCGCGCCCGTGCGGGTGGGCGGAACTCGCTTGACCTTGAAATGGAGACTCCGTTCCACCGAACGGACACCTTGCACCTTGACGGAGCGGCCCTGTTCAATGTCGGGTTTGACCAAGGGGGCAAGGCGACGCCCGACGCCAGCCGAACTCAATTGGGACAATATCACCTGCGGACCAACCTTTGGACCGACGATTCTCGCAAGGCAGGGGCGCTCACAGGCGGCCTTTTGACCACGGATAGGGTGAGGGGGCCTACGGTCTCGGGAAACGGCTTAGAGGCGTTTTGGAATGACCATCCGACCGAACACTTCCACGCTGGTGCAATCCCCATCATGCCGAGCACCGACTACGATTTGAACACGATTGAGAACGAGCGCTACGCCCCAGCAATTCTCGGTCGCATCCATGAAATCAGCAACCTTGACTATGTAGCCGTCGCCGAGCAATTGCAGTCGTCCGTTGATGTTCATGTCTCTCAAGGGGCACGGCCGATGTGGGACTCGGGTTCAATTGTGAGCGGGCGTGGAGTCGGAGAGCGAGACACCACCACAGCGTCCAGCGTCTCTCAAGTTCGGAGTGAAATGAACGGCGAGGACATTCCAACTGCTTCCGAGTCGGCTACAAGCCACGATAACGGGATGGGCAAGGGTCAGCGAGTGGTTCGCACACCCGAGGGCACCTTGCACATTTTCCCGATTGAACGGTCGGGGCAAGCATCATCCAGCAACCTCCCACGCTTTGTTCACTACACGAAACCGTTGCACGGCGACCTGTTTTGGAACAGGAAAGCACTCAAAGCCAACCCATCCAACGCCACCTATGACGGCAAGGATGAGGTGGGGTATTTCCTCGGAGCAAGTGATGTGCTTCGGTCGGCTACATTCGCAAGCGACAGCGACGGCACGATTCACGCCGTCGTGGAAGTGCAACTCTCAACCGCCTCACCAAACCACAGCCTGTATTATCACTACGCAAAGCGGAAATTGGTTTCCTATAACCCACATCCAATCTATGAGTGGGATTGGTCCGAGCACACACCCGTTTTGATTGGAACCTTGAGCCACGACCTACGCCAACCATCGCTCGTGTGCGACTCCAATGACCGCCTGCACTTGGTCGCCCGCTATGTCTCGGACTCCTATTCCCACATCGTCTATGGGAGCAAATTGCCGAGCGAGGACGAGTTCCCAGCCATGCCCGCCTTCGTCCAAGACCCCGCTGAGTGGGACACCAACATTTGGAGCAAGGTGAACAAGTCGCTGGTCGCTGGCTTTGTTGTGGCGAGCGACAACTCTGACGCAGGCACATCCCATGGGGTGATTGACTGCGATAACCCAAAGGTGTGTTTGCTTGGGGACGATACCCCGTTCGTGTTTTTCAGAGCAGGTGCGGCGGCTGAATCGGCAACGCTGGGAGACCGAGCCAACGACGCCATCTATGTGAACATTGGACGCAACGATACGGGTGCCTACGACCCAGCGGGTCGGTATCGGTTTAACGGCAACTTGGCCATGCACGCCATTGGCGTCCACGGAACGGCTCAATACCCCAGCACCAAGGTCATTTACTACGACGCCATCATTGACGAGCGAGACCGAGCCTTCATCACGGTAGTCAAAGACGATAATGGCCGACGGGTCTTGATGAACTCATTTGACGCATCGCTCCCCTTGACGGACCAATACACCACGGCCAAGGGCCTCGGCTTAACCAAGGCCCTGTTCATCCCCAAGAACACCACCGTCCGCCCGAACTATCAGCACATCACGACGACGACCAACGGCAAGGGCGAGGTTCACATGATTCTTGGATTCACCCTTAGCGGCGATGTGGAGCAGGCGACTGCGATATACCGAGATGGAATCACCGAGGCCACCATAGCACCCCTTCAATGGGCTACAACGCCAGCCAGCGACTCCACGGCTACACCACCCGCCGCCATGTCCGACGGAGGCGGCTACGAGGCTCCTGTGAGCGCCAGCGACTATGAGTGGCCCGACGGGGGAACCCACCTCACCCCAACCACGGGAACCATCACCCACTTCATGGAGGTGTGGATGCCGACCTTTGAGTTCAGCCAAGATGTGTCGGACCCAGACGAAGTGCTCCGCTCAATCAACATTCGCTGGCTCTCCGTGCCCTCGTTGAACTACGACGCAACCAACGGCTGGTTCCCTGTTGGGTCAGCACAGTCGCTCAACGGACACGAGGACTTCACCCACACAAACCCACAATTGAGGTATCAGAGGTATTGGGGCTTTGATGCTGGTGAACTTGACCTGCGATGGGCGACCAACGAACAATCGTGGATGAACACCCCACACGGCGGTTCTCGGGTTTATTTCCCCTACGCTGGCGGTTCATTCACGACCGTTGGCGAGGGTGAAATTGAAGGCGACGGCATCGCTGGTTGGCCTATTTGAAGCAATAGTCGCAGTCTCAAACCTTGGTCCGTTTGGCCCACTTTTTTCCGTTCTTTATATACTGTCGCGTGTTTCCTTTGTCCGACACCTTAATATAGGGGGACCTCCTACGGTTAAACAGAGGAGAGAAGAAACATGACCTATGTGCACGGACTCGGAGACGCCCAAGAACGAATGACCTACGAGGATAACACCCCTCGTGCCCCAATGTGCAAGTGTTGCGGGACAAAAACCGAATACGAGGAGAAGCGCCAAACAGGCTGTGTTGATGTCTATGTGTTCTTTTGCCCTCGTGGTGCCTGCGAGTCGTATGGTCAAGAACAAATCATCGCCATTGACCTTGACGAACTCTATGGCTACTGAGCCTAAATAGGTGGGGACACCTACAAGGGCCATGAGTGTGGTCCGCATCAACATCCCCAGCAAGGGCAACCTGCCCGACCTGCGGGAGAAGGTGCGGCCCGACTTCCCCATGCCGTCCTTTCGCAAGTTCCAAGCGGAGGCGCTCAGCGTCGCCTATTGGGCGCTTGAGAACGACGACTTTCACAACATCGTGATTCAAGCCCCCACGGGGATTGGGAAGTCCGCTATCGCCATGACGATTCAGTCGCAGTTCAAGTCGGCCTACCTACTCACACCGTCTTTGGGCCTTGCAGAGCAATACAAGACCGACTATGGCCACCGATTGGAAGAGGTGCGGGGTAGGTCCAACTTTGACTGTTGGGCGCGCTCTGGGACCGCTAAGAGCGCTCCTTGTTGGACGAGGACCAACGGGTCCTGCAAGCACTCCAAACGCAAGGAGGACGGTGGGGACCCCTGCCCGTATTATGAGCAACGCTTCGCCGCTGAGGACGCTTCCTTGACCCTCTCCAACCCTGCCTACTTGTTCCGTGCTGTGCGTGGCTACACCAACTTTGAGCAACGGGAGTTCGCCATCATAGACGAAGCGCACGACATGGAGGGGTTCATTCACGACCTCTTGGAGGTGCGATTGAGCGCCAAGGAATGGACCACCGTGTTCGGCAAGGGACGGTTCCCCAACCACCTCACCCCCAAGGATTGGAGGGCTGAAATCAAGGAACGCATTGAGGTCGCTCGCAAGGTCTTGGATAAGGCCGAGGCAGAACTCAACATCACCAAGTCTGAGAAGGAGGTGGAGCGCATCAAGGAGGCTGTTTCCAAAATGGAGACGGCGCTGGAAGTGCTCGTCCAGCCAAACAATGTGCACATCTCGTTTGAGAACAACCGCTTCGGAGAGTTCCTCATCATCAAGCCCATTCGGGTGCGAAACTACGCCGCTGAAATCCTTGAGAGCGTCGCCGAGCGTCGCATTTTCCTCTCGGCCACCGTGCTTGACCTTGATACCTTCCTGCACGGGCTGGGGCTTGAGGACCAGCGCACGCTATACATCAACATCACGCAGTCGCCCTTCCCGAAGGAGAACTTCAATGCTCACTATGTCCCATGCGGGTCTATGTCGTGGGGCAAGCGCAAGCACACCATCCCGAAGCAAGTCAAGGCTCTGGACGCCATTCTCAAGCAATACCCGAACAAGCGAGGGGTTATCCTACCGCATAGCCACGCCATCCGAAAGGAAGTGGTGGACGGACTGATTGCCGCTGGGCACGGAGACCGAATACGAACTCACGACTCCAACGCTCGTGCTCGGGACGAGGTGCTCAAGGACTTCTTCACCAGCAAACGAGACGACCTCGTGCTCATCAGCACCTATGTCGGGCAGGGCTTTGACTTCAAGGGCAAATTGGCTGAGTTCCTGTGCATCCTCAAGGTGCCCTACCTGCCGACCAAGGACCCCGTTATCGCCGAGCGCATGATGCAGGACGAACTCGCATGGAGGCAGGTTCACGAGGCCACTCCCTCGTGTCCCTACGAGCCTCCCAGCAAATACAGCGGCGAACTGTGCGGAGCGGGTTTCACCTGCCCTGCACCGTGTCAGAAGTGGTATCAATTGCAGACGGCACTCTCCATCGTGCAAGGCGCAGGGCGCGTCGTGCGTAGCCCCGACGATGTGGGCCACCTGTTCATCCTTGACGGCGGCTGGGCGCGATTCGCTCGGTCCAGCGGGCATCTGCTCCCGTCTTGGTTCAAGGACAATGTGCGAGAGGCTCCACGCTGGTTGAAACGACAGTTATAGGCCGACACCTTAATATAGGGGAACCTGCTACGATTAAACATGGCGAACCACTACGATTTGCCCCACGAGCCAACCGAACTGATGGTTGAAGTTGCTATCCAAAACGGCCAACACCCGCTTGATATGTTTCAAGACGGATGGTGGATTGACGAAGGCATCCCATGTGAGATTCGTATTGCTACCAAAGATGCTATTTGGACCACTCTTGAGGCAGTTCCCGAATTGCCGTTGAAGCGATACCCACGAGCGCTAAAATTGCTCACGGTTTGAACTTTGACCGCATGTTTAATATAGGTGTGGTCTCAAGTGAGGGGCATGAACAACCCCCAACCCGACGACGAACCACTTGGGGTCGTGGCTTTTCATGTCCCGACCGAAGCCCGACTGATTATGAAAGCCGTGTCCTACATGGTGATGATGAACGCTTCCATTCCAATGCAACGAAACGCCTTGGCGCTTGCCTGCGGCGAGACTGACTACGCTCCCGTCATTGACCACCGACGGGGGTTGTTGGAGTGAACATTTTCTTCACCGACGAACACCCCACCATCGCCGCTCGCAACCTGTGCGACGACCATGTGGTCTCGCAGTTCAAAGAGTCCATTCAAATGCTCGTGGCCGCCGCTTTGCTCCGTGGAGCGGACCCCAACGCCATGCCCCTCACAACTTCGGGCCGTCCGCACCGTGGAGGCTACAAACATCACCCCTGCACTCGCTGGGCGTCTGAGAACCCAGCGAATTGGAATTGGCTCTGCGACCACGCACTCGCCATCGGAGCGGAGTTCCGTATGCGCTTTGACAACGACACCAGCATTCTCCACGACCAAATCCTCCTGCTCGCCTGCTCCCGAGACACCATCCTCAGCCACTTTGACGAGGAGTGGGGCATGACAGAGCCAGCCCGAGCGCTGAACCAAAGCATCGGCGAGAACCTTGACCTGCTCGGAGACGACCTCACCACGGTGGAGGCATACCGCCTCTATTATCAGCGGGACAAGCGCTCGTTCGCCGAGTGGAAGTATTCGCGTGCTCCCGATTGGTTTTGAGCGATGGGTTAATATAGGAGTGGACGCTACCAATGACCATGACCCCCCAAGAAATGATGCAAGCCAACGCCGTTATCGTCATGGACGAGCAAGAGGACATTCCCGTGGAATGCCCCCTGTGCACCGACTCCGACGCTCCTGTGTGCAACGAGACCGTCTGCGACGAGTGCAAGCACGACGCCACATGGTCGTGAAGGCTCAATAACCCGTGCCCCCATCGTTGAGGCATGGGCGACGAGAACGAACGCTTCCAGCGCATCGTGAGAGCGCCTGCTGACGACCCGTTCATCATCAGCCCACCCAAGGTCCTGCTGGACGAGGTGGAACGGCTGGGACAGGACCCACGGCGTCCAAGGACGGCCGTTGCACGCTGGGCCTCCCGTCTATGGGCCGAGACCCAAAGGGAGCGCATACGGCGTGCTCCTGCGCCCTCCATGAATAACGCTCCATCCGAGAAGGAACTCATGGAACGCCCCGCTCACTACCCGACCGACTTCGGCCTTGGCCTCATCCCGTTCCCGAACGAGGTGGGTGGATGGGTGCTGGATAAGACCGCCACGACCTGCTACACAAGCCTCTCCGTCCCCCGCCCGTTTGACCCACACCTACACGGAGACCTAACCGCAGAGACCGTTGGGTTCGGCTACATGTATCACGGGACCTCTCCGTTCCCCGACCGATACGACATCGTGAACCGAAGGGGTGGAGGTCCACGAGGCGGGTTCGCTTTCACCAGCGGACCTACCGAGGGCAATTATCCCTCCACTATCCTACCCTCACCGACCTTCAACCTCGGCGACCTTGGGTTTAGCGACGGCGGCTGGAATCCCGAGGGCCTGCAATACACGAACCGCCCCCGTCAAATGCGACTCGGCGGTCTCCGCAACGGGTGGCCGCATCAAGTGTTCTTCGTCCGCTCACGGCAGGTATTCTTTCGCAACCTATACGGCCCAATAGCCTCGGACGAGGCAACGCCACGAGCACCCACCGTTGTGCTGAACGGAAGCAAATCCATTCACGGCGTTCTCTCAGTTTCATCTCGCCACGAACTCAACGCGCCCCGTCGGCTGACGGTTCGTATTTCATCGGTCGTCGGTCGGAGAGCGGGAGTCGCCCAAGTCGGGGACACCATCCAAGTCTATGCGGCTCCACGGCGCTGGGCGAACCCACCGCTGATTTTCACGGGCTTCGTGTCCGACCTTGAGGAGACCACGAATGAGGTCGTCTTGACCTGCCTTGACCCGCTCGGGTTCCTCACCAACGAGACCATTCTGAACGATGAACTGCTCGTCCGAGGGGACGCCGCATCGGTGATAAAGGGCATCGTGGCTCAATCGTCATACGCTCCGCCTATTGGCCGTATTAGCACCGAGAGCCTCGTGTCCGTGCCGTCGGGCCTCGTGCTCAAGGGCAAGACCTTGCTGGACGCAGTTCAAACCGTGCTCGGTTTCATCAACATAGCACCAGCGCCCATGACGATTTATGCCGACGGCAAGGGCTACATTCACCTACGCTCGCTCGCCGAGGTGGACGACTCAAGCCTCACTCCTCTCGTGGCTGGGCGTATGCCCCGCACAGCCGTGCCGCAGGACTTTTATCCAACCAGCGTGGAACGGGTCAAGGGCGACCTTGACATTTTCAATGTGATAACGGTTCAGAACAACTCGGCTGGGGTCTCATTCACCTACCCACCCGAGGACGACGCCTCATATCCCCGCCGTCCAGTCCATCGGGTTGTTCAAGAATCCACAGTCCAAGACGAACGGCAAGCAGAGCAGTTCGCCCGCTTGATGTTGGCCAATAACGGGCGAACCCAAGAGCAATTCATCATTGAGGGCCTCCCAGAACGCTTTGACATTCGGGCGGGTGATGTGATGGAGTTTGCATCGTCGGCGGGTATCGCTGGCCGCCACCGAGTCTTTTCGGTTGGTTGGGAATTGACACCCGAAGGGGCGCGTATGACGCTCTCCGTGGGCCGCCAATCGGCGAACCTTGTGGCCACCTTGCGATTCGCAAGCGGCCTGTCGTTGTGAAGAAAAGGTGAGGCGCAGGGAGCGAGAACTTTGCCCTGTTGGGATTCTCGGTATGCGCCTCGGGGCGAGCACAGGGAGCGAGAACTTGGCCCTACACGGGATTCTCGGTATGTGCTCTAAGCGTTCCCTCGCCGCCTATCCATCCCATCTCCCCACAGGTGTGGTTCTTGGGCGTGGCGGGTTCGGCTTGGGTCTGCTCTGATTAGTCCTATGAGCCACTCCTATATGAAGGTGTCGCTCAAAAGGGTTGGACCCCCGCCGACGCTTCACCATTCAGCAAAAACGCACCCCCTCAACACCTTGCGATGTGAGGTTGGGTGGGCGTGCGGCGGGGTGGCCCCCAAGGGTTCCGTGTGCATGAGGGCGGTGGAATTGCTCCGCCTTGCATCCGCTCGTAGGTATTTCACCTTCCGCTAAACACATCGGTCCCTTGAGGGCCTGTCCTTGAATCCCCCCGACTCGCATCGGGAGGTGCTTCGGTCGGGGTTGTTGCCCCAACAATCTATCGTAGCGGTCGCCCCTATATCAATGTGTCGGTCTCAAAGGTTTAATTCAAGGGGCTTTGGGCAAAAATCCGACATGAAGAAACACTCGGCATATAGGTTCTGAGCGTTCTCAAGGCCAAAAATCGCAAAAAGCCCCCATCATTAGCCCCCCTATGGGGGGCTACCCCCAATGATTGAAACAGACTTACACACTAACACACACACACAACAAACAAACTGTGTGTATGAAAGAGGAGAGGGGTCGGTCTGCATCATTGTTAAGAGGGTGGGGGTAGGCTTGAGGTGAGCATGGCCCCCGAAATTATCGTCAGTCAATCCACCGAGTCGTCGTCCGACTTCCTCTTTGAAGCCGCCGACCTACCCGTGAAATTGACCTTCCTGTCGTCCACAAAGGGACGCATGGAGTTCAGCGCTGAGGTGGATGGCGAACCCAAGGGCAAGGTCAATGTCCTGTCCCAGCACTCCATCGCTCGGCTCGCCAAGTCGTCGCTCAAGGACGAGGGACTCAAGGACGAGTTCACCGCCACGATGCTCAAGGCTGGCGTGATTCTCCGAGAAGGCACCTATGTCGTCGCCACCATGGAGGACAAAACAACCGCCGAAGTCATGTCGCTTGAGGGCGAGTCATCCACCTACGGGGACATTGAGCCAGCGACCATCGGACGATTCCTCGGCGAGCGCTTCCTGTTGGACCGTATCAACGAGATTCTCCACGAGAGTCGTGAGACCCCGTTCGTCGGAGACGATGCTAACCTGCTCCTCACCTTCCTCGTGTTCTTGTCCTGCAAGACGGACAACCCGCTCAACCTTGAGATGATTGGGCAGTCATCCAGCGGCAAGACCTACATGACCTTGACCGCTCGCAACGGCTTCCCCAAGTCCATGATTATGGTTCTCGCTGGGGCCTCCAAGGAGGCGCTGAAATACGACTACGACGAGGTGGATGAGGACGGAAACTTCATCGTCAATGTGGACGGTCGTTGCATCGTCGTCTTGGAAAAGGACGAGTCATTCGCATTCATTCGCAAGATGAAGCCCATCATGTCGGGAGACGACACGGAACTCGTTTGGAAAACTCCCATCAAGAATGAGTTATCGGGGGAAATAGAGACGAGGGACTTCATCATCAGAGGTCGTCCGTCGTTCATCACGCTCACCACTCGCAACCCCAGCGAGCAGGAGCAAATCACACGGCAACTCATCATGACACCCGACACGACGGTGGAGAAGGTGAATGAAGTGGTCAAGAACGCCTTGCTGGCCAAGGCACGACCCGAGACCTTCAAGGTGCACCCCGACCTCAAAATGCTTCAAGCGTCCATGCTTTCACTCAACCGCTATCGGGTCCGCAACATTTTCGCCCCGCTCATGGTGGACTTCTTCCCCGCTCGCAACGCTCAGCACCAGCGAGACATCGGCAAGGTGCTCTCCATCATTGACGCCGTGGCTCTGCTCCACCAGCACCAGCGACCTGTGCAAAAGGACGAGCACGGGGACGAATACCTGCTGGCCTCCGTGGAGGATAATGTGATAGGGCTTATGCTCTGCGACCTCGTTCTCCGAGCCAGCCTGTCGGGGGTGCCCGACGACACTTGGACCGTATATCAGCAAATGACCGCCATGGAGGAAGCCAAGCGCCCGCTCACCGAGGACAACATTCTCCAATGGCTCGGCATCCACGCCTTCACCATCAGCAAGAACGCCCTCAAGGAGAAGCACCTCCCAACGCTTGAGGACGCTGGCCTCATTGAGGTCGCTCGTCGTGGCGGAGGGCGCGGTGGCGGCAAGAAGGCATACCGCCTCGTCAAATCTCGCATCGGTCTCATGGACGACTACGCCCTGTCCCCCCTGTTCGTGGAAGCGGCGGCGGCGAACCTACACGACCTCGCCAACGAATACAACGATGTTTTGACCAGCGCCGAACCTGCCGCTCACCGATTCCCATTGAAGGCGAAGGACCAATCCCTTCTCCGCTCCATCGGATGCCCCAGCAAGGAAGCGTCCGAGGTTTGGCGGTCTTTGTTCCTCCCATCCTACCTACGCCCTGCTGGACGCTCAACGCTCCTGTGGGACATCGTAGGAAAGGACTCCAAACACCGAGACGGATTGTTCGGTGGGGACGCTTGGTTCAACGCTACGAGCGACGCAACAGCGGCATTGAGCAAGCGCCGAGAAGTCAAGGAAGCCATCAAGACTGCCTCGCAGTCCACCACTTTGGATAACGAGGACCTATGGGAAGCGATGATGGATGCACACCTGTCGGGACTTGAGGATGATGATTGACCTTCATATAGGTGGGGTGAGAAGTGGGGGTCATGTCAGCAAAAAACCTGCCTGCCTCCGTGAAAAGCCGCCTACAACCCTTCATTGACAAGGGGATTCAGAACGGTATTTTCCAAGACGCCCAGCCTGTCGTGAACCTATACCGCAAGAAAGCGGCCGAACTCAAAGACACCGTGAGTGAACTCGGTGGGATGAAGTCCAAGAACGCTCAGATGTTCGTGGCGAACTGCGTCATGACCGACCTCTCCGCCATGCTTCGTCAGAAGTCCTTCATGGTCCACCTTGATGTTTGGACCGTGGACTCCCGAATGACCCGCACAGGCCGAGCCATGGCCAATGTGTTCGGCCAAGCCATCGTTGAGGATGGCGACTCCGTGATGGACTCCGCTCTGTTCAAGATGTCCCTATGGGACGAGGACGCCGCTCTCGCCGACGACCTCGTGGGCGGTTGCACCTACAACGCATCAGTCTCCTGTCGCAACCTTGACGCCGAAGTGCTGGACTTCCGCCCACTCTCGGGCATGACCACCTTCACCGAGGAGGAATACGAGCACGGCGCCTCTGCCGATGTGCTCCAAGCCACCTTTGACATCACTCCAATTGCTGAATTGGAGAACGACATTTCACGCAACCGCAACGACTACCGCATGGTGCAAGCCACGGTCTCCTACGCTGGCGTTCAGACCTCCAAGACGGGCAACACCTTCGGGAAAATGCTACTCAAGGACGAGTCCACCATGACCATTGAGGCCATTGAATCGGGCGAGGGCTTGATGCTCAACGCTCTCTGCGACACCACCACCGCCAACCGCTTCGGCAAATACAGCGAGGTGCTCGCTCTCATCACCACTTCCATGTCCGAGCAATACGGACTCTCCGCCACCATTGAGTGCGCTGTGGGTCTCGTTGTGATTGCTCCGCCCAAGGTTGAGGCTCCCAAGTCGGGAGACGACGCCGAGGACAACGCATCGGACTACTTCAACAACGCTCCAACCATTGACCTTGACGACGACGAGGACGCATCGGAAGAGACCACGCAAGGCGAAGGACTACCCGAAACTGAAAGCGAAGCCGAGGAGGCCGTTGAGTCTCCGCAGGCAGAAACCTCAGACGGGACACAGGCCAAAGCCGACGACGAGGGCTGGACCGAAGGCTCCGACGACGAAGAATGGGACGATGATTGGGACTGAGGCAGAGCACGCTTCACCTTTTTGCTCTGAAAAGCCCAGCGTCGGCTACCCGTGAGGGCGTCGTAGGAGTTCCATCCTTTTCAACGCTGAGCGTTCCTCACCCACTTTCTCTTTGGGGCGGGGGTTTCGGGGGTTTCCCCCGTCCCTCCCATTGTTATTGAGCGATGGTTTAATATAGGAGTGCACGCTACCACTATTCATGGCGAACAACCCGACCACCATCCTGCCCATGATACGACTGACCCGTGAGGCTTCCACCCTTGAAATCAACTGTCAATGTGGCGGTGTGATTCGCTGGGATGGCTCCACCAATGTCCGCATCATCCGAGACATGACGCTCGCTGACTACGGCGGCGTGTGCGACGGCTGTGGATGGAAAGGTCGTTTGCTAACGGGAGATGCCCGAGACGGCGACACCGAATGGACCATTGACTACGACCCCGAAGGCATTTCCTCATTCTATCAGTTCCTCTTAGAATCTGCTTAAATAGGTGGGGGACCAACCCTTCACCATGGCTCGCTCAAAGAAGAAGGCTCAGAACTACGCAGACCTCATCGCTTCCTGTGATACGGGAGAGGACATGATTCGCCGACGACCTCGGCACATGAAGGTCCAAGGATTCAGCGGGGCGGGCAAGTCCACCTTCGCTCTCACATTCTTTGCTCACCACGCATCTCAAGTGGACCCCGAAGCGGCGCTCATGTGCATCATTGACTGCGACCTTGAGGGTCAAGCAGACCTCGTGGCTCGGGACGACCTCGTGCCTCCCAGCGTCCGTCCACGCATCCTCCGCAAGGTGTGTCGCACACCCGACGAGGTGAACGACATGAGCCTCGCCTTCATTGACCTCATGCGTCAGCACAAAGAGGAGCACCCCGAAGGTGTGCGAGTCTTGGTCATGGAGAACGAGGGAGCATTTTACCTCGCCTGCCGTGAGCACTACGCTTCCAGCGTCCACGGTATGTCCGAGGGCGAACTTCTCCTCTCCCGTCAGCAAGAGGCTATCAGCCAAGGCAAAAAGACACTACCTGCCTACGCTGAGGGTCAAATGCACGCCTACAAGGTCATTAACAAACTGTTCTATTCACCCTATGAGCGCCTCAAAATCGGCGGCGAAATGTATGGGTATCACTTCCTCTCCACGGTCCTCCTCAAGACCAAGACTGAGAACTACGGCACGCCTAACGAGAGCCGTGTGATTCTCGCCGCTGGTCGCCCCGACATGACCGACCCCCTATTTGATTGGATAGTTGAGATAACCCAGCAACAGCGCACCGTCAAGGGCGAGGTTGAGTCTCGCCACTTCGCTCACATCAAGAAGTCCCGAGCCTGCCGCCCGTTCCGTCTTGAGAACCCAACGCAGGAACGCTTTTGGAAGGCCGTGGATAAGGCGTCTCAATGAGGTGCCCTGCATGAGAGTCCCCTACATCTCGGCTTCCCGTCTCAAGACGGCGCAAGACTGCTCTCTGAAATACCACTTTCACTACGAGGTCCCCAATGCGGACGCCGCCACTCTCAAGGAGATGAACAACCACCGAGACGAAAGCCAAGCAGGCCGTCTTGGAAACAATGTGCACGACGCCTTGGAAGAGTGGCGACGACCCGATGAGAACGGCAAGACGCCCAAGCCATCGTTCGGACGCCTCATGACTCTGTATAAGGAGGTCTCGGCAACTCGTGAAGTCAATTTTGACATGTATGAGGACGGGAAGAAGATGCTCAAGCGTTGGTTTGACCGCCGTGGACGCGACCCTGTGCGTGTTCTCGCTGTTGAACAACAGTTCGGGTCCACGAGTGCCCCCCATGTCCTTCAACGGACAGGAACCCCTGTTTATGGGTTCATTGACCTCGTGATTGAGCACAAGGACGGCACCATTGAACTCATTGACTACAAAACGCAACGACTTGACATCACGCAAGGCGAGGCGGACAACAATGTGCAGGCCGCCATATACCTCTCGGTGGCTCGTGAGATATGGCCCGACCGACCGCTCGTGTTCACCTTTGACCTACAACGCCACGGCACCGTCTCAACGGTGTGGACTGATGAGCGATTGGAGACCTTCAAGGACTGGCTACACGGCCAATACGAGTCCATCCTTGCCGTGGACTCATCGGACACCCTCAAGGTGCCTGCAACCATCGGGAAAGGGTGTCAATGGTGTGGGTTCACCGACATCTGCCCCAAGGCACAGGACCTCATGCAGAACGGTGCTTGGGACATGATAAACCCGACCTTGAGCGCCGAACTTGACGACCTACTCAACGAACTCGCCGTTATCAAGGCCAGCAACGCCATGCTCACCAAGCGCAAGAAGGCTATTGACCAACATATCAAGAACGAGGTGTTTGACCGCCACATGAAGGTTGAGGACTGCAAAGCCGAGACGGACAACTGGTCCGTGGAGTGGCGAGAGCAGAGCCGCCGTTCCTACATTCCCACCGAGGTCCAGCGCCTCGTGCCTCCGACCGTATTCGGAACCATGGTGTCGCTCTCCAATAGCGCCGTGGACCGAGTGCTCCCTATTCTTCCCGATGATGTGGCCGAAGCCATCAAGCGAACTCAAATCGTTAAGCCTCAGCGTATGCTCATCATCAAGCCAAAGGAGAGCGGAGATGACGGAGAGAACTGACGACGAAGTGCCGTCGTCCAAATACGGAACTCGCAAGAAAGGCCGCCTCGGCAAGTCCGACGGCAGGAATGTCCGCCGTCTATGGTCCGCCATGATTGAGGCTGGTGCCGTGTTCCCCGAAGGAACTCCCATCGCCACGGGCGAGATTCTGACCCTACCGAACCAACCGTTTGAGATGAATCGTCTCAGCAATCACCTCGCCAAGAAACCGCACCTGTTCTTCAACGCTGGTTCGGTCCGAATCGCTTCGCTGGACGGGCGAACGAAATATCCCCAGAAGGTTTGGCTCGCCTACCCCGATGCCTATGATGAAGAATAGTGAGCGATGGGTATATATAGGAGTGCCCCCATGGACTACATGAGGCGAACCAACATGACCCGACGACCCCAAACCCAAGAACAAGCAACGAAGCAAATCAACGCTCTGACCGAGCAAATCCGAGCCATTGAAGCCAAGCGCATGGAAATCGTGAATGACTTCACTCCCGAGGCAGTCCATCAATTTGACAAATTGGGCGACGAGTCAAGCACTCTCATTTATGAGCGACACGACCTCATCATCATACGAGAAGTCCTCCCAACCCAAGCCCAATACGACTACGAGGCTGACATGCGACTCCAAGAGCAAATCGCCAACGACCCCTACGGTGGCGACGACTTCATGGCCTACAACATGATGGGCGACTGCTGGTGATTGAAATAGGTGGGGCGACCCCTTGGGGGTATGCTCACCCCGAACTCCAAGGTGTCTCGGACCGCTCGCATTGAAGCGAACGGTGGAGCGCTGGCGACATTCCTTAGTCGTCTGGCCTTGGACTCACCACCCGTGCCCGTCCGCATCCTCTTTGAACCCGAGGGAGCATCCTGCTGGACGATGAACGCAGGCAAGACCCTCATGGTTCTGATGGACCGCTGGGCGATTGACGGCCTCAAGGTCAAGGAGCCATGCGCCATCGTGTGCAACCCCAAGGAACTCGCCGACCTCGTGCGAGCCAAGTCCCGAGGGGGAACGGTGCGTCTGACGACCTCGGCCAACGAGCCAATCGCCATTAGCACGAAAGAGCACGGGGGTGCCGAGGTTATGCCCGCCGATGAGGACGACTGCCTCATCATCCCCGACAAGAATGTGCTTCCCACCAACGACGAAGGCAAACGACTTTTCCCCATGTTTGACGACGAGCCAGCGACGAGCGAGGCCATCCTCACCATCTCAGAATTGACCAAGGCCAGCATGGAGATGCAAACGGCCAACGCTCCCTATGTGGCGGTGTCGTTTGACGCCAAGTCTGAGGCTCGGGCTGGTCATTGGGGAGGCAAGACTACCCGCTCGTGGACCCCAATTGAAGCCACCTTCTCGGGCGCGCCGTTCACCGTCTCCTTCACCGATACCCTCAAATCGCTCATAAGCGTGCTCAACGGCGCAGGAGATGCTCTCAAGGTCTCCAAGCACCACAAAGGACATTTCCTCGTTGTGGAGACGACGACAGGCAACAAAACCACAATAGTCGCCACCGAGGCAATCAAGGAGACATAGACATGACAACAAACGAACGATTCATAGAGACCGCTGAGAAAGCGCTGGGACTAACAGACGACGATAGGGGCCACCTGCGGGTGCTGGTGTGCATTGACCTGCTCATCGCTCAAGCAGGCATCACCGACGAACAGGTTCGGATGGCGTATGAGAACCGTCTCCGAACTGAAATCAAGGCGTCGGCTGATACCTTGAAGGGTTTGCTGGATTGATAGGCGACACCTTAATATAGGTGTGGACGCTACGGTTAAACATGACCAACCTAACCCTGACCACCATGCCCGAGATTGACTTCGCCGACAACCGAGTTCGGAGAGGAAAGACCGCCCTTGAGTGGATTCGTGTCAAGGCTGAGAACAACCAATACGGAAGCGAAGGCGGCACGGTCTATATGGCCACCCTCGGCGACCACTCCTACACGAAGAACAAAATGTATCGTGGCGAGACCGCTGTTTGCCTGTTCAAGACCACCAAGGCAGAACACGGCCACGCTGGCTGGGCCATGACCGTCCGCCACCCTGTTCACACCGACGGTATGTGGCTCCCCGTCTATGACGGCTTCAACGAGCACGAGCAGACTCACTATGTCAAGGCATACCGCAACGCCCCTGCTGGTGCTGGTCGTGAGGGCCGCACATCCCTCTGCGGCTTCTCCTCCACTCTCCGATACTTGAAGGAGCAAGCCACCTTCCTCGCCTACTACGAGGCCGTGTTCCCCGTCCGCATGAGCGCTGAGGTGTGGAATTGACTACGCTGAACATACGCCTCTTTGTGAAGCCCAACCGCTCCGCTATGGAGTCATGGCTTGAGCACAAGTTTGGAGCGAAGCGACGGGACGACTTCCGACTGTTCGTCTTGGCCAACGGAGACACGAGGGTGTTTTTCAAGCGGTCCAGCGAGCGAGCCAACCGACTTATGCGCTTTGATAGCGACTACGCCACAAGACTCCCAATGGCGTTTGACTCCGTGCTCCATGCGTTCTGCAAGGAGTTCGGGTTCCTCATCGTTGCCGAGGACAAGCGCATGGACGGAGCATGGTTCTGCGTCAAACAATAGGCCGACAGGTATATATAGGGGTGGCTACACACCTCTATACATGCAGAAGCAGACCCGCCGATTCGTGAGCCGAATCATCATCAGCCCGACCATTCGTGTTGCATGGGACCGAACGCAGTCCGAGGTTGCAGTCTATCGCAGTCGTTAAGAACCACCTTGACGAACGATACGGTATGGCTACCCATGAATACACGGGCATCACAGCGAAAATCACGGTCTCCACGAGCCTCGTCGGATTCGTGTCGGGCGACTTCACGCTCACCCAAGCAACGGGGAAATACATCACTCTCGGAAACGCTACGGCGACCGACCACACCCGTGGTCTCAAGTCCGCATCGGGCACACTCAAAAGAGCATGGGGGATTGATGATTCAACCCTCTTCACCTACTTTGACACCGATGAGAAGTTTGACATCACCTTTGACAACGATGGCGCCACGGGCGCTAACACCTACACTCTCACCGACTGCGTTTTCACGGACCTCTCGGTGGAAGGAATTGAAGCAGGTTCGGAGGGAGCGTTGATGATTAACGCCTCCTTTGAGGCGCTCACATTCTCCCGAGACTGATGAAGTCTCAAACTTAGGAGGCACACCCTATGACATGGCTGGATAACGCGATTGAGAAAGCAGGCGGCGAGGTCGCCGTTGATGTTTCACACCTTGACTTTGAGATTGACACCATCATGGTGAAACCACTCACGGCGAACGAATATCAAGTGCTCAAGAGCCACCCCGAGATGGCCAACATCACCGACCCCGAGGACAAAGCCGAGCGGCTGGGTCTGCTCATGGTCGCTCAGATGATGAGCAAATGCGACTCGTCCATCACATGGAATCGTCTCAAGCACCTACCCTTAACGATGCTCGCTCAGTTATCCACGGCAATAACCGCCGCCATAGGCAACGCCAACGGCGGTGGGGTGCTGGGGGAATAATCGCCCTCGCCGAATCGGACGAGGGCCAATTCCTATTTTCGTTGATGAAGGACCTCGGCATCACGCCCGAAGAATGGAGGTCCATGGACCTACGGGACACGACCTTCCTACTCTCCGCCAAGTCGGAGTCAAACCGAAGAGTCAATAACGAGCAACGCAGAGTCCAATCTCAGCAAAGGGCGCGTAGGAGGCTGAGGTGAGGATGGCGGACACAACAGCAGTCATTGATGTTCGCGCTAACACGACGCAGTTCCGCAAAGCCATGACGGGCGTTTCGGCGTCCATGTATGCCGCTGGTGGGGCCGCTTCTCGCTTCGGAACTATCACTCGTGGGGTATTGACGCCACTCAGCGCATCGCTCACGACTGTGGCGATTTCAGCCAAGGCCGTGGCCACCATAATTCAACGGTCGTCCGTGCTGTTCATCGGCTTCAACGACACGCTGGCCCGAACGGGCGCCATTCTCGGTGAGAGCGGCGCTGGGATGCAGGCACTTGAGACGGAGATTCGGAAGGTCGGTTCAACGACACGATTCACAGCCGAGCAAGTGGGTGAGGCGGCCAACGCTCTCGCTATTGCTGGTGTGAACGCCGAGGAGATGATTTCAGAGAAGGCGTTGGAGAACCTCGTTAAGTTCGCTATCGCTGGTGGAACCGACATTCAAACAGCAACCAACATCGGCATCGCTGGTGTGAAAGCATTCGGCATGGAGATGAGCGAATTGTCCTTCGTCTCCGATGTGCTCACACGGACCTTCACTCGGTCAAATGTGAACATCATCAGCCTCGGTGAGGGCATGAAGTTCCTCGCTCCCGTAGCGCACGCCGCAGGCGTCGGGATTGAGGAAGCGGCGGCCGCTATTGGTGCTCTCGGCAACGCTGGCCTGCGTGGAACGATTGCGGGCACAGGTATGCGTATGGCCATCAACAAATTGCTCAAGCCTACCTTTGACTCGCAGAAGGCCATCAACGACCTCGGACTCACCATCCAAGTTCTCAGTCCAGCGGGCGAGCAGGCCAGACAAACTCTCACGGGCGTGGCCACTCAATTGGACCGAACAAAGATGCAGTCGTCGGCGCTCACCAACGAACTCAAGATGCTCAACGGGCAAATGAACGACCTCAGCATTGAGCAGAAGGCCAACACGCTGGCTATTGAGCAAATTAGGGCACGGGCCGCACGAAGCAACCGAGACCTCACCGACATGGAGATGGCGCAGGTTGAGCGCCTCACCAAAACCAACGACTCACTCCGAGTGAGTGAAATGGAACTTGACTTGGAACGCATGAAGAAGCAACGCTCGCTGAACATCGTCGTGGAGCAGGAGAAGGCTTTGGATGAACAGTCCAAGACGCTCACGAAAACGGTTGAGCAACAAACAACGGGCATCACGAGCCTCGGCGATGTGTTGGACCAATTAGCAAGCGCTGGGGCCACTACAACGCAAGTGCTTGAGATTTTCGGGGTGCGTGGTGGAACGGCCGTAGCGGCACTCTTGAGCCAGCGTGAGTCGTTCCACGAACTCGTCAAGGAGAACGAGAACGCCACCGATGCTACGAAGGACTACACCAAGTCGCTTCAACAACAGGTTGAGGCTGGCGGTTCGGCCAAGGAGTCTTTGCTCCTACTCGTCTCAGCCATCCAAGAGGGGATGCTTGAGGTCGGTCGTCCATTCGTTATCATGCTCACCGAATTGGCGGTCCTTTTCAAGGACGACATTCAGCAGGCGCTCAAAGACAATGTGCCCCTATTCAAGGAACTGGCTCTCTCCATCATGAGCGCTATGAGAATCATCGTGCCGCTGGTGATTGACATGCTCCCATCTATGATTCAAGGCTTGAAAGCCATCGTCCCCATCATCGTCGTGCTGGTTGGTGCGTTCCGAATCCTCATGGCCGTGCTGTCCCCCGTCTTGCAGTTATTGAGCGGTATAGGACAAATCTTGATGGGGATTGTGAACCTCTTCCAACTGGATTTTGACACGGGACTGAAAAACATCGCAGTCGGCATCAAGGATGCAGGCATTGGACTCGCCATCACGGCCGCTTCCGTGGCCACAGGAGGAGCAATTGGCGCTGGTGCAGGTATCGCATCGGCGGCGGGTGGAATGATTGCTGGGAGGGCAACCACGGGCGCCATGATGGCTCTTGGTGGATTCGCTGGGGACCAATTGAACAACCCCTTCTCGGGAGGCATCCAAGCACAGTTCGCTGACGGTGGCTTCGTTAATGGCCCTACGGTGGGGCTGGTGGGCGAGGCAGGCCCCGAGGTAGTCATACCCCTTGGCGCAGGAAAGGAGGCCCGTAGGGACGCCTTAGCGTCATCTGCTGGGCTTGGGGGCATGGAGGTCTCCATCGGCGATATTGTCATTAACGGCGGTTCCAACCTTTCAATTGCTGAGGTGCGAGCGCTCATGTCAAATGAAATGCCCCGCATCATTCGGCAAGAACTACTGCGTGGCTCAAGGGGTGTGATTTGATGGCGTCGTTCAAGAAGTCTCCCCAAAAGAAGTTCAGTCGGGTCAAGAACGACCTCGCCGAACTCCAACGCTGGTGGCCTGCGTTCATCAAAGACGACGGCGTTCTCGGTATCTCGGTGGACCCCGTTCTGTTCCGAACGAACTTCGGGACCTACGAAGGCGATGATGGCGACGAGTCTCGTGTGGCGGGCATTCGTGTTGAGGCTATCAACGACGACGGAACCGATGTGAGCGGAACTGAGCCGACCATCGTGATAAGCGGGTCGGGGACCTTTGAGCCGAAGTGCACCATCAACCACGCCGACGGGACATCAACCGACATCATGTTGATTGCGCCCAGCAGGTCGGTATTCACAGGCTCGGTGAACATGAACTACACCGATAGTAGTGGAAACTCTCAGAACGGCGGCATAACCGTTGATACCGACATGGATGATGTGGCGATGAACGGCACACGCACGGGGCCATACCCCGTATTCATGACCGTGCAGGAACTTGCCGAGGTGATTGACACCTATCGGCATGTTGGAGCGGCTGACACGGAGAAGAAGGCGTTCTTGCCTCATGGGGTTCGGGTTCCTCAGACTACGGCGTTTCCCGACATTGAGACCGACCCACGAATCACGAACACAGACGCTTTGCCGACCACAGTTCCCTATCGGGCTACTGTGTTCATGCCTATGATGCTGGATAACAACCAATTGAGCAAGAACATAACAGGTTCAATGACGCTCTGGGGCGGGCATAACAGCCGATGGGACAAGAACGGCATCAGCCGATATGACACCGACCCCGAAGGCGAGGACTCGGCGACTATTGACTACAAAAAATATGGAACGAGTGGGGACCACCAACGGAACTCCAACAAAGCCATGAACGCAACGAACATACGAAGGTCCGTGTGGACGAGTCAAGACTCCTCGGACTGCCCTGCACCAAAATACCGCATGGCCATGGCGCTGGCGTGCTTCCTCAAGGACGGCACCTATTCGCTCAAGGACGGCGTTATCATCCCTTATTCCTACGACGCCAGCCGAACACTCGGCGGCGTGAACACGGACACCATGTATTTGACATGGAACGGTAGGGAGGGAGCGGGGGACAGTTCGGGTCTTGACAACAACAAAAAATACCCAGCGGGCATATACCCACTCTTTGATTTCGTGCAAGGACCCATCACCCCACGAGCACAGGGAAGCAATTGGACGCACGCCGTCTTGGCTGACCACGAAGGAACAAACTACCCCCTGCGTTATGAGGTGCCCCCGAACTCCATGCCGTTGGAGATTCTCGCCGTGGAGGTGGCCGACAAAGACCTCGCCACCGCCCCACCTCACACAGGCAAACAGTTCTGCATCCGAGTTTCCGATGTGATTTCATCATCCGAACCCGAGCACACCTACCCCGTCAATGTAGGTCAAGCCGTCTATATCCAAGGTCTGGATGGCGTGCTGGGAACAGGCACCGATATGCGGAAGGCCACGGGCAACATTTGGCCCACTCGCTATGACAAGCGACGGAAGCCCGACGCTACGGTGGCCTCGGACTGCAACGGTTGGTGGATTGTCTCGGGGGTGAACGATACCGAGTTCACAAACGAGATTGAATACCGATTCAATGTGCACCCCGACCTATTGCCTGTTGTAGCCTCCTATGTCCCATCGGCGGGGGCGACTGCTTGCGCTGGACGAGCGGGTGGACCCGAGATTGCATTCAACACCTACTTCGCCGCCGACGCTGACGACAGCGGCAACCCATACGACGGTTCTATGGAGACAGGTATGACGGGGGTGAACAGTTCAGAGGCCAAGAACCCTGTTGTTCCCAAAACCGACTTCCAAACCTCTGACGGACGAGCGGCTTCCGCCACGATAGGCACGGGTTATCAAGCAGGGATGGGACAGGGGGACCTCAATGTCCCGCCCGCTTCGTCTCGCAACGACACCGCTCCAACACGAATCACCATCGCAGAGACAGCCACGGTGGATAACCTCGGAGAGTTCACGGGCAACCGACCCGTGCCTCGTTCCATTCACATTCAAACGCTTGATGTAGTCCCAAACGAGGACATTCCATCAGCCCCGCCTGTTATCACCTCGGGCAACGGCTCTCTGCGAGTTCCTGCACCGCTGGGGCACGACCTATGCACTCGCTACAATTCAACGGGCGAGGATGGGGAGTCGGCCTTTCGGCCAACCAACATCGTGGATTCAATGTGGCGCCTGCGCTCCGACCTTGACCGAGACGAGGATGGGACAGGGCGGCGGGCGATGATTGGTGGACCCGACCGTTGGGCGCACAGGGGTGTCTCAACACCGCTTTGGTCCTACATTGACGGGAACACGGGCCGCCACGCTTGGGACTACATCAAGCCCTCGGGGTGGACCTTCGGACGCAACCGACCATGGCCCGCTCACGAGCGCATGGGAACCCGCCTTTCTATGTCTCCATCCCTGCAAAGCGGGGTATGGGGTGGATATGGTTCGGGTGTTGGGTTGTTCAATCGGGTTCCACCCTACCAAGAGACGACCAAAATTGGACTCTCAGAGATTGGTTGCTCACCCGTGTTCCTTGACATTGAGTTCACGGCGTTCATCCCGAATCAAGACAACCGCATGGTCATGATTGACTTTGACATGAACGATGCTGATTCAATGCTTGGTCGCCATCACATGATTTTCGGAACAACAAATCGGGACATGGGCTTTGGGTTCCGACCACGCTGGGACGCCACCACGGGCGCTGGTGTTTATCGCAAGGACGGGTTCGTGGACCATGAAGGGGGAGACCTCACAATCACTCCATCCCCTAATCCTGCTGTCCTACATCGTGATTGGATAAAAGCCGCAGGAGTCGCAAATGCCGTTGCAGGCGATAACCCGAATTGGGCTGGGTTCCCAATTGACACCGCCGCCTCACGACTCCCCACAACGCCCCCTCATTCGGATTCATCAGAGCCACCATACCCACTTCAAACGACCGCCAACCGACCGTCCATTTGGTTCCTTGGCGGAGCCAGTCATTGGGTTAGCGATGATTGGGTCGGCAACCAAGAGTTCACCTTGCCCTCGGCGGCTGGCTTTGGTCGCATGGGGACAGGCTTTGGTCAAGGTCCATCCTTCGCCTTCTCAGAGGGGACCAACAAAGTGCGCTCGGTGTTCACAACGGGCGGCATGACGATGGTGTTCAACGGCACGACGATTGGAACGGACATAAGCGCCGACGAACCCGTGTGGGGGATGCAGTTCAAAGCGTGCAACACCTTCGCCATGACGGACCGTCGCCCGTATTGGCTCACGAACGGAGGGAGTGCAACGCTTGTTCCTTCCGAATACGACCACCTTAGCGGAGAGGAGCCGCTGATTCACGGGGAGCGAGACGACACTTCATTCACCAACGCTCGCCACCCAGCAGACCGATTCATGGAAATTGATGGCTCACCACCCAGCACTTGGGCGGGCATCACCGACCATTATCCCGATGAGTTCCCAGCGGCCATGGCGTCTTTGAGAACGAGCGACAACCGCATGAGCCGAGCCGACTACCCAGCGCTCCAAACCTCCAATGTTGATTTCAGCATTGATGAAGTCGTTATGCGACAAATCCCAACACCCGCCATGCTCCCGTTCACGGTTGATACGCTGACTCAGCAAGCGTCTGGAATCACGCCCGCACGCTATTCCTCATTGATTATTGAGGCCGATAACATCAGCGTGGACGATAAGAAGCGCATCACAATCACCCTCCTTGAACCTCCGACCTCAAGCACCATCGCTCAAGAGGCATCAACCGTTATCACGGGCTATGAGAACCTTGACCCCGACTTCCTCGGGGGCGTGGGTTCCATTGACCTGTCGGGACTCCCAGATTCGGCCGTGGCCAACGGCTTCGTGATTCGGTTCAATTTCTTCATCCCCTCGTCTGAGGACACGAGCCTTCACCCGCTGGATTGGTCGTCTTTGCCCATCGTGCGCTCCTATTCCATCTATTTTGACCACAAGCCCACGAGCGAGGGAACCATCCTCGGCAACACCTACGACGGCTCCACGGCCACCACGATTGGGACCTCGGGCACGCAGACCTTCACGACCAAGGTGGGCCACATCGTCTCCCTACGGATGCAAGGCGACACGACCGACCCCGACCGAAAAATCACCCACCTCAAGGCGGACTTCGGAGACGGTTCAATCACCGACTTCCTACCCGTAGCAACGCCTGCGGCAAGCGCTACCTATGACATATCCCATGTGTTCTCAACGCGCCCTGCTGGCGGCACCTACGACATAGTGGTCTATGCGAAAGACGATAACGGCAACGAGACCGTGGCCAGCGATATTCTCCGAGCCACCATCGTGGCGGCTGAACCTGTGGCCATCGTGCGAGCCGTCCCATCCATGGTTCGGGCTGGCCAACCGATTCGGTTTGACGGCTCCGACTCATATACGATTGACACCGCCGCCTCAATCGCCTCCTACACATGGACCTTCGGTGATGGGTCGTCAAGCGTGAGTGGAGCGGCCGTTTATCAAGACCACACCTACGCCGAGGCTGGTGAGTTCATGGCCACGCTGGTCGTGAACGACGGGACTTCCAACAGCCCCACGGCGAAAGCCGTCGTGAAGGTGCTTCCTGCGACGCTCGTGGTCCCCTTGACACTCTCCACCAAGCCATCGTCCTTCCGACGAACACGGTCCGCCAGCCTCACGAGAACGCCCATTTTGGATGCCGTTTATCCCGAGGTCTCGGACATGGGCCAGCGTGGCGATGAGTTCACGCTCTCGGGTATGTTCCTCAAGAGCACGCAGGACACCGATGTTGCCTTCATGGAGGAACTACTCTTCTCGGGAGCGCTCGTTGAGTTCGCCTACCAAGATGTGAACTACGACGGGGTGGCCGACTCCAAGGTGTTCACGGGGCGAATGGTTTCGTTTGACTACAACCGACAGGGTGGAAATGTGGACCGCACACCCTACACGGCCGTGTTCGTTCGGGAGGCTGGTCTTGGTGCTTGATGTCGTCGGAGGCTTGGTCGTGTTGGAGATTCTTTGGTGGCTATTGGTTATTGTAGCCATCAAGCAGTTCCGTGCCCTGCGAAAGGAAATTGAATCGCTCCCCGTGGAATACCTTTGACCGCTATCTTAATATAGGGGTGGCGCATACGGTTAAACATGGCCGAAGCAAGCAACCCTGCAAAGAAAACATGGTGGAGATACACCGACGAGGCTGACATGAGCCGCCCCGACGATGGATTCAGCGTGTCCCGTGAAACGGGAGACATCAACGCTCATCGCTCCTTCATCAACGACTGCATACGGTCCACCCGCTCGGCTGGAAACTCAGGATTTTGCCGTGCCGTCGCACCCTTTTGGAACACACGAGACCGTGCTTTCTATATCAACGGCATGAGCGGCAAGGACGCCTGTGCCGAGGGCTACAAAGCCATGATGGTTTTCTATGATGTGGACGCTCCCGAGTGGGCTTGGTGGGTTTGAATATGGACCTACGACCATTCAAGCGTGAATACCAAGGCTACATCAACGCCACCGACACGGGGTCATTCACCGTTCTCCATGACGAAGTGCCGCTCGGCACACCGCTCGGCAAAGCCATGCACCACATCGCCAAGGACGCCGTGAAGCACGGTGCTACGGAGAGTGTGTTGAACATTGATTTCATGTTCATGTTCCGAGCATACCGCTTGTTCGGCATTCGCATCACCCCATGGCGGGTTGCCTATGACTTTGACCCCGAGGATGAAGAGGAGACGGACCCACATTTCATGCTCCTTTGAGCGATGCTTTAATATAGGTGTGGCCCATACCCTTAACCATGAGCCGCTTCAAAGTGTCTAACCCCCTGCCCAGCCCCAGCCCAAGTCTGGACTACGCCTTCTCATGTTTGAGTAGCAAAGCCATACCCTACGCCAAGGGCTACAAGCGAGCCTCCATTTCCTTCGCCACGCTGACGGACGACTGCTATATCGGCGGCCAAGCCATGACCCTCATCCACTTCTATGTCGTTAGCATTGTGGATTGAAATAGGTGGGTGCACCCCTTCGGGGTATGCTAACGCCCGCCAAGGTTGATGAATTGACCGAGGCTCTCGGTTTCAATCATTGGCCCCGAGCGGTCGGCAATCCCCGCCAGCAGTTCATCTATGCGAGCGAGCAAGCCTACACGGCGTTCCACGAGTGGTGGGGCGAGTCGTCGTGCTTCATCAGCACCGCAGGCTACGAGAACCTCGTGTTTGACAACGGCAAGCAGATACCCCGCTCCATCATCTATGGACTCACCTTCTTTGACTTTGACCACGACACCAAGCCCGAGAACGCCTTTGCAGACGCCCAGCGGCTCTCCCAATACCTCACCGAACTCAATGTGGCCCATTGGGTGCAATACAGCGGCGCCAAGGGCTACCACCTCTTCATCGTGCACCGACCCACCCGCTTCCGATTTGACCACCGAGACGGGAGCGCAGATGCTCTCAAGACGCTGGTGAACCAAACGCAGACCCACCTCAAGAAAACACTCGGCCTCAACACGCTGGACGAGCAGACGACGGGCGACCCCAAGCGACTCTGCCGATTTCCATTCACTCCGCACATCAACCGACACGGTGAGCGTTCGGGTCGGCACGCCATGCCCGTCTCGGCTGAGGTTCTGAACAAGCGGTCTCACGCTGACATTGAAGCGTTATCCTATCGGCCCCGATATGCTCTCCCCGAAGTGGTTGGAGACCGACTAACCCTGCCCGAACTCATCGCCCTCCTTGAAGTCAAATTGCACAAGCCCGAGACTGACATTCGCCCTGTGATTCACACCGACTTCGGGTTCACCGACATGGCGAGCGCCACAGCGGCCTTCACGGCCTCGTTAGACGACAGGTGCATGGGAGTGGTCAATGAACTCAAGCGACGCAACCCAAGCCATTCCAGCCGTGTTTATTCGGCTCTTTTCGCCAAGACCATAGGCATGACCATGGAGGCGTTTGAGGAGGTGTGGGTTGAACTCGGGACGAGGATGGGCTATGTGGACCTACACAACACTCAGCATCGCCACTATCAGATGAAAACCCTCTTTGACGACCCCCGCTTTGTCTCCTTCCCGAACTGCTCCACGCTCAAGGCGAAGGGGTGTTGTGTCGGAGAGGTGTGCCCTCGCTACATTGACATGGGCGAGGCAAAGCCCCAGCGAATCATCAAACGACGATGGAGGAAACAAACATGAGAATCAAGAGAATGGACCAAATCAAGGACGACCCAGCGAAGGTGGAGGACCTGCTCAAGAAGGGCACCCTCGGCAACAAACTCGGACTATTGAGGGCGATGGGTCCCGACCACGCAGGGCGCGTTGAAGTCGGCGAATCCATCCTCACCGAACTGCTCAGCAGGCACCGACGGATTGACCACCGAGAGCACCCACTCATGATAGGGTATTTCAGCAACCTTGGCTTTGAGGTCGCTCATCTCAACACAGGGGACGGGGACATGAAAGGCGGCACCACGAGCGTGGAGCGCAAGGAGGATGACTTCATGGATAGCCTGTTTGACGACCGCTGGCTACGCCAATTGGGCGCTATGCGTGAGGAGGCAGAGCACTCCTACCTTATCATCACCAAGTCCTACGAGGCCATCAAGAACGAGGTGCACGAGCGTGGCGTTAGTGAGCAGGTCTTGACAGGCTTCGTGGCCGCCCTGTGCGCCGTAGGCTACACACCGCTGTTCGTCCCCGATAAGTGGGACGCCGCCGTCATCGTCCGCAAAATCATGGATAAAATAGACGACGACACCTCTCGTCTCTATGTTCCCCGACCCCGCTCGCCCAAGGCGACCGAATACCGAAACGCCATCATTGAGGCCCTGCCGAAGGTCGGCATCAAGACCCGTCGGAAAATCGTTGAGGCGTTCCCATCGCTGGCCGACCTCACGGGAGCGACCGTGGAGGACCTCTCGGCGATTGAGGGCATCGGGAAGAAAACCGCTGAACGGATTCATGAAATCCTTCATGCGAAATGACTATATAGGTGGGGCACATAGGGGTATAACATGAGCAACCTAACATGGACTGACAACCGACACTCCCTGTGTCAAGACGGACACAAGGGACACGAATGGGCCGATGGCGCCCAGAGCACCTTCAAGACCGAGAGTGGAGACTCATTTTGGCGAATCACACCGATTCGGACTGACATGAGCAAGACTACTCAAAGCGTGGCCACCTTCACACCTATACGGGTCATGTGGTATGTTGAGTTCGGCCACGAGCACAACCGATGGACCACCATGGAACATGGCTACACCTACGACCAAGAGTGGGTTCCCGCCTCATACCGCTGGGCGTCCTGCAACGAAACCAAGCGATTCCTGTTCTTTTCGCTGGACTACGCCAAGGCGTTCTGCGAGCAGACCTACGGCTTCTCCACCATGGTGAACACAAAGGCGGTGCTCTGATGGCGAGAGGCAACTCCAAAGGCGTTCTCCGAGACCGCTTGGTCCGACAGGCCATCCAAGACATGAACGGTGCTCCGTTCGTTGCTGGCGACCTGCTGGATAAAATGACCTACTCACGCAACATGCCTACCGTCCGAGAGGTCGGTGCCGTCATCAACCAATTGAAACGGGGAGGAGAAGTGATATACCTCGGCGAGGCAGGAAGCCGTGTCGGTCGTGAACTGCTGGAAGCCGCAGGCTTGACGCAACACGGTGTCCGCAAAACGGGCCTTTACATCTCAGCCGACTCACCCAACGCACCGAGGAATGACCATGACAACGATACCGACGACCTACCTACAAACAATGAGGAATGAAACCAACTGGACCGTCCGTCTCGGCATCAAGACCCACGACCATTGGACTCCGTTTCAATGGGACGGTGAGGACCTCGCCACGGGCATTCATGCCGTATGCAAAGCCGCTCTGAAAGTGAGCGACGACGAGTCGCTGGACGACTTGTATATGCTCGGCATTGACCTTGACACCTTCGTCTCCAAGAGCGCTGAGTGCTCCGTCAATTGGGGCATCACCGTGTTCCGAACGCAGGGGTATTGGTTCGGCCTTCTTGGCTATCGGGAGCAATACGCTGACAGGGAGTGGGCCACGGCCTGCGCCGACGAGAGCATTCACGCCGCCGTCGGACAACTGGACCCAAGGAAAACCTGCTCCGCCGTTCCGTGGCGACGAGACATGGTGAACCGCATCATGCCTCGGAACGCCAAAGGCAAGGTCATGAGCCGCACGCCCGAGGACGCCGACGCCAAGCGCAAGAAGGCGCAGGCGGCCAACCTTGAGATTCGTGAGAACTTCCATCGCTGGGAGGGCAAGGCCAAGTGGGACGAACTCGTCGCCAAGCGTAGTGCATGACTATCGGCCGACATCTATATATAGGAGTGCCCCCGTGGGTGTATCATGGTGCAAATCCTTGAAGAACACAAAGCGGCCTGCCTTGCTGAAATCCTTGACATTGAGTGTCAAATGTCCCCCGAGCGAATCACGGGCGACGGCGAGTGGGGGCGCATGAGCGACCCACACATTCAGCGAGAACTCAAGGCGTTGGAGAAGGAGAAGGCCGACTTGGTTCGTCGGTTCCGAGGCATCATGCAATTGCTTGAAGGCGAATGCCGAGACCCGACATGGGACGAGATTTGGTCGGCTTGACTCCAAAGTGGGGCCACGACCTCATTCTTTGAACTATCGGCCGCTACCTTAATATAGGGGACCCCCCATGGGAGTATCATGGCCGCAACACAAACACCCAACCACCCGACCTGTGAAGCAAGCACACCCTCCAAGTTGAAGCGAGAGTCCCCCACTTGCTCCGTTCGTGGATGCAAGATGCCCGCAACACACTTCGTCAAGTCCCGAGACATCCACATGGGCGGTGCCCGAGTCGGCAAGTGTTGCTATCACGCAAATTGCCGCCAATACCTCCGAGAGCCTCTGTCTTGAAATAGGTGGGTGTCGTAGTCCAACCATGCAATACCTCATCACCATTCGGTTTGAGCACGAGACCGTGGAACTGACTCACGACGGCACGCTGAGCGAAGCCCTCAAGGCCGCTTGGGCCGAGTGTAGGACCCGCAAGGCTCAGCCCGCTCACATCACCTGCCTACGACAAGACGCCACCGTTGAGGTGGACGAGGATGGCTGGGAAACTGTCTCCCCGATTGCACGAGCCTCATGAAGCCTCAAGAACCCCGACTGCAAACACTACACCAATGCACGACGAGGGGGATGCGAACATAGCCATGAATTGGGTCGTAGCAGGCAAGCAGTCTATGGAAATGCACGGCTACTTGCCGAGCAACCAAGACGAACCCGCCGTCATGGTCAAGACCTCGGGGTCGGGCGTGTGGACCTTCAAGTTCACCGACCGCAAGGGCACGGGTCGCATTCAAGTCTCCAAGGGAGCGGACTACAACCCGCTGGACCTCATAGAGACGCTTTATCACCACATCACCAACCTCCCGAGAGAAACACCCAATAACCCCAAGGAGCAGACGATTGACTACGACGATTCTGTCATGCAATTTGATGCGAACTTTAGGGGCGAATGGGAATGATGGCGTGGACGGTCAAGGCTGACGATGGTGCCGTCCTAACTTCCGTATTCCAAGTGGATTCATGGGGCGACCTCGTGGTCGTCGCTGACCTCATAGAGGAGAACGAGGAATGGACCATTGAAACGGCCGAGGAGTCGTTCACCTTGCTCCAACCCAAGGGTGATTCACACCAATACCTCGCCGCCTTGTTCGGGGCTGGGAACCCGCCATCAATTGACACGACGAAGCCCTTCATGAACTACCGTTCGGGCTTGTTGTCGTTTGATGTGTGGGAGGTCAAGTGATTGCCCGAGACTCCCGAGGAACTCCGCTCCCTTTTGCGAGGGGCTGGCCTACCCGTCTTTGAGACTGAATCCTACAAGGAACTCCGCTATCGTGCCCAGCGTGCTGGCTTAGTGTCCTCCACGACCTCCACAGGGACCGCCACGGGCCTCCAAGGCCCTCGGGGTCCCCAAGGCCCAGCAGGACAAAGGGGGGCCACAGGAGCGGCAGGAGCGGCAGGAACCGCTGGTGCTACGGGCGCCACGGGCGCGACAGGTGCCGCAGGCCCAGCAGGAGCGGACGGCTCTGATGGAGCGGACGGTGCGACAGGACCCACAGGACCCGCAGGAGCCACAGGAGCCGCTGGTGCTGACGGAGCAGATGGCTCCGATGGTGCTACGGGACCCACAGGACCCACGGGACCCGCAGGGGCAGATGGCTCTGACGGTGCTGATGGAGCGCAAGGTCCAGTCGGTCCGATAGGACCTCAAGGTCCCGCTGGCTCAGATGGCTCAGATGGCTCCGATGGTGCAGATGGTGCCGCAGGCCCAGCAGGACCCCAAGGCCCAGCAGGAAATGACGGTGCTGATGGTGCAGATGGCTCTGACGGAGCCACAGGTCCCGCTGGTCCCATTGGACCCATTGGACCCCAAGGCCCTGCTGGTGCGGACGGTGCGGACGGTGCTGATGGTTCTGACGGTGCGGCTGGCCCTGCTGGACCCGCTGGACCCGCTGGCCCTGCTGGTGCTGATGGCTCAGACGGAGCAGACGGAACAGACGGGGCGGCTGGACCTGCTGGCCCTGCTGGACCCATAGGTCCACAAGGACCCGCTGGTGCAGATGGGAACACGATTGACCTTCCATCGCTCCCAGCAGACACACAACTTGCCGACGCCGACTTAATTCTCATTGACGCAGGGGCTAATGGGACCAATAAGAAAACCACATTCACCGAGGTCAAGGAGTGGATTCGGGGCGAAGGTGTTCGGGTTGGTAGGGATGGCGGAGTCAATCAGTTGAGAATCCGAGACTCAAGGGATGACGGGGAACTGACGCCCGATGACTTCCTCAATCAGATGGTCCACTTTGACTTCACCGACGACATGGCTGGTTCACCAAACAGTTGGGATGCAGTCTTGACAATGAAGGGTTGGACTGATTCATACCGTGTGTTTCAAATCTATTCTTCGGCTTCAAGTGAGGGGACAGACCAAACAAGAAAGGACACCGAGCCGCTGTTTTTCCGTAGCGGAGAGGATTCGGGTTGGGGTGCTACACGGCAGATTATGACCTTCGCTGGGACAACCCCGAACGCTGACGGTGCGGCTAATCAAATCCTACAAACCGACGGTGCTGGGACGCTCTCGTGGGCGGACCTACCTACTAACCCTGCACTCTCACAATACGAACGATATGAACTTGATTCGTCCATTCCAGCGGCCAACGGAACAACCGTGCTTTTGACATTTGGTGTGGGTTCGGGTCCTCACCTCAAATCCACCTACAACCCAGCAATAACTGCGTGGGCTGTCAATCCAGCAAACACTCACATTGACATACTGGCGAATGGGTTGTATCAATTCACCTTTCAAGCCTTCATGGCCTCATTGGGAACTTCTCAAGCCGATTATCGGATAGCAATTTCAACGAGTCCGTCGCTCACGGGAGACTTGCTTATGGTCCGCAATAGGACATCCTATGTGGACCGCCACACATCAGTCGGCACGGCCACGGTGTATTTGACGGCGGGGGCCACGGTTTATTTCAGCGTTTTCAAGGGTGGAGGCAACGCCTACGAACTCGGTGGGACATTGGCTGGCCCCGAACTCCGAACATTCATTGACATGAGGAGGGTTCAATGATGCTGACACAATTAGAGACACGATACCCCGACCACGATTGGGGCACAATGGATATACTGCCCATCATTTTGATGTCGGGAAGTGGCGAATACAGGGTCAATGAAGCCCTTTGGCCCTACACTACATACCCCACTCCTCCCACTTCGGACGAAATCAAAGCGTGGTTCGCATGAACGAAGAGTGCGAGCCTAATGGATGCAAGGACAAGGACTACGAAGAGTGGTGTCTGGCCTGCAAAATCCGTTGGGCTATTTGGTTCGGTCGGGCCTATTGATTCATATAGGGGAAGCCGCCACGCAATACACATGAGTTCCGATGAAATCGTCGCAGTTCTTGCCCTACTCGGCATCGTTGCCGCAGTCGCATACCGAGCCTACTTGAAACACAAGCCCGCCATTGACGAGATTCTTGAGGATGGGTTGTCGCTTGACGACTTGGACGACATCAAGGAACTCGCAGAGGACGCCAAGGAGGACATTGAGGAGGTCGTGAACCTCGTCTCGTCGCTCCCCAAGACCAAGACGGAACTCAAGGGACTCAAGAAGAACGAACTCGTGGCCCTCGCTGAGGAACACAACCTTGACATTGAAGGCACGAAGGCCGACCTCGTGGAACGCCTCCTCCCACTTCTCTGATTCAGACGCCCGTGTGATACGCCGAAAAGGCGGTCGGGTCAAAGACTCGGTATTCCTTGCGGTTCGTGTAGCCGACATTCCTTCCGAGCACGCCAGCCTCCTTGATGGATGCCGCTTTGACCAAGTGTTGAAGCGTGCGGACATGAGCATTGACGCCCATCCCACGCAGGATGTCGCACATCTCAGCGACCGTCAGCCAGCGGTCTTGAGGCAGTCGGTGGAACTGCCGTAGGATTTGCTGGTGGCGGGGCATTGACCCTCCTCACGGCGGCACGGTTGAAATAGGTGGTGGTGCCGTCCGAGTGCATGGCCAAGCGATATGACGACGACGAAGTGCCGATTGTGAAGAAGCACATCTGCATCGTGTGCAAGCGTTCGGGACGCACGGGGACAAAGAGCCTCGTGGCTGATGGATGGCTTGACACCGCTAAGGGGCTGGTCTGCCCTGCTTGCCCCGAACCCGAGGCGTGAGCATGACCCAAGGACTCCGCAAGCCCAAGAGGGAGTGTGAGAACACATTCTGCCGACGGCTCATCAGCAACCAATATCCACTTTGTCGCATCTGCGGCACTTGCGCTCGCCTTCGTAGGGAAGGCAATTCCATTAAGCGCTGATTGAGCGACATTTACCGCAACCGTGAAAAACGATAGGCGAGTGTGGGTGTAGCATGGATGTGGATGACGACGAGTGGAACGACGGCCCCGAGGCGGAAGTGCTTGACATTGACACATGGGGCAAGGGAGGCCAGACGGAAGGGCTGGACGACGCTCTGATACGCTGGGTGGCGCTTCTGATGGTGCAGGGCTACAAAGAACACGAGGTCATGCGTCGTCTCGGAGAAGCCGATTTGGATAGGCGACTCACCCGAGGTGAACAAACCCGCCTTATGCGACTTGCGAGGATGGAATCAGAGGACCTTCGCCACCTCTCCATAGCCAAAGCCGAAATGGGCGACACCGATTGGCTAAGGTTGGACTCATACGCACGACGAAAGCGAATGCTGACGCTCACGGAGGGACTCGTTCACCAAGCACACGCCATGGCTGACAATGTGAGCAAACTGAACAATGTCTCCTTCATGGCGGCGAACCTCGTCAAGCAACAGGACCAATTGGATAAGATGAGTGGCGCTCAAGACGCCAAGCCACAGGTCGTGGTGAACATTGGCTACGACCCAATAGAGCAGTTCCGTTCCGTGGTGCAGGAAGAACTGCGAACCATAGACGATGCGGTGAGGATTATTCCAGCCGATAGGGACGATTCAGAGGCCGACGAAACCGACGACGAGAATTGATTCATAACCGATGGGGATTGAACCGATACCTGCGGAACTTGCCGTTGATTTAGCCGATACTTGCGACACTCGGCATGGATTTAGCCGATACTTGCGAGGTCGGAGGTTGATTTAGCCGATACCTTCGGCAGGACGCGTTGTTTTGGTCTCGTGTTGGCTTCGCCCGCTCGGTCGGGCTGACGCTCAAGGGGTTATAAACCTTTAGGTGTAGCGTTCTCTTTAGGTCAAAGGAGAATGTAGGGGAGGAAAGATTATATACCCCCTGCGGCGGGGGTCGGCGTGGCGGGTGCTTTGGCCGCTTGCGCTTCATCTGCCCCATGTTGGGACCTAAAGCATTTGACCCTATAAAGGTTTGGGTGTGGCGTTCTCCCGTCGGCGAAACGGCCCCGCCGCCCGTAGGTTGATGGGCTGGGGGTATATAGTCTTTCCGTTCTGATAGTCTCCCGAGGTCGGACCCTATCATGAACGGGCCGCCCCTCTGGCCTTCGGAGGGCCTCGGAGGACCCCCGAAAAAGCCGAAAATGCAGGCCGACCTATATCCCCCTATAAACCTATCGCAATTCTGCGCCGAAACCTTTAAGGTGGGAGGCGGTATAGGACAACCATGGCGCAACAAGCGAACCAAACCCCAGCCCGAACTGAAACCACCCTCGTTGTGGAGGAAACCACCTCCCTCGTTGGCCTTCAAGCCATCGCCAAGGCGATGGATAAGGTCCACACCACCAACAACAAGGCAACCGTCCAAGCCCTTGGCGAGGACTCCGCCACCCCCTTCATGCTCACGGGCGTTTTGACCGTCGGCGAAGAGACCGCCCTCATTGACGAGAGCGGCATGATTGAAGTCGGCGCCTCCTTCCAGCGTGCTCAGACCTCAGCGTTCAAGACCACGAACGCCATCCGCGACGCTCTCGCCGTCATGGGCATGCACGCCCCCAAAATGGCCGAAGCCATCATGGCTTCCATGCTCGCTTCCAAAGACGGTGGAGACTCCGCCGCCGCACTTGAGGCCAACGGCTTCAACATTTCCGAAGCCGCCCTTGACCGAGCCAACGCCTTCATGGCCTCCCTCGCCACCAAGAGCACCCGCACCGTTTCCGCCGCTGTCAAGGTCAGCCTTGACGACTGAGACCGACAGACACGCCCAGACACGCCGCCCCTGCCCCTTCGGGGGTGGGGACCCTGCGAGGTCCCTCCCAGCGGGAGCAAGGCCCACAGGGACGCCCACAGGGCCACGCATGACCCCCAGCGGGAGCGAGGCCCCCAAGGAGCGCCCGAGTGCACGCAAGGTCCGCCCGAAAGGCCCGCCGCCCATATCCGATGGGCTGACGGCCTATAAAGGTTTTGGACCTACACTTTCCTTTTCTCAAGAGAACGCCACGCCGAAAGGTTTATAGGGTGTCAGCGCCCGTGTTCAAGTGGAGAGACGACTTCCAACGGGGCGCGTTGGAGACGGCATCTCCCCGAGTGCCCTCGCCCCTGCCCCGACCCCCACGGGTCCTCGCATCAATCTAAGGGAACGGCTGACACCCTATAAAGGTTTCGTTCACCGATAGGTTTAATAGGGGGGACCCCCTACGATAAAACATGCGAGACCTAACCCGCCTAACCCAAGCCGAGACCCGCCGAATACCTGCCCTATACGCTACCGACGGCGTGCCCATGAGCGAGAAGGTCGCTCAAGCCCGCTACTTCTTCGGCGGCCGCTCTGCCTTCTATGTCCTTGAGCGAGACCCCAGCACGGGCGAGATGTTCGGCTTTTGGATTTCCGAGCACGGCAACGACATGAACGAACTCACCTACGCCGACGCTGAGACCATGCGGTGTGTGCGAGCCGAGAAGGACCGCTTCTTCTCCCCGAAAAACCTCATTGAGGCCGTCAAGAGCCGAGAGGGTGCGAACGCCGTCCCATCATGGTGGAGTGAGTGAAACATGACCTACCGCCCATCATTCCGAGCACAGACCTACGCCAAGGGCCGCCTTGAACTCGGCTTCAAAATGCACTACGACGAATCCTACACCGTTTCCATGATGGTTGAGGTCGCACTTGAAGAGGACTTCTATTTCGGCGTTCGTGGCTCACCAGACACCGCCGACGAGGATGCCGTCAAGGCATGGGCTACCGACCTGTATCGTGGCCGCCTCAACCCTAACAAGTATTGAGTGGGGGGCATCTTCTATACCCCGCCCATGACGGGCGGGGCTACGCTGAGCAATAGCCCCAGCGGGAGCGAGGATTTCAATTCCTGAGATTTTCAGTCGCCCCGAATCCGTCAAAATTGACAGACCCAGCGGGGCGCGTTGGCCCGTTGCCTATAACCGATGGGCTGACAGCCTATAAAGGTTTCTAACACCGAAAGTTTTAATATAGGGGACCTCCTACGATTGAACATGACGGACACCCCGACACCCGCCCACCGCTTTGCCCTCGGACAGACCTACACCACGCTCAACGCCACATGGCCTCTGAGAGACTACGATAGGAAGTTCAACACCACGGTTGCGGGTCATGCCCGCATCATGAGCATGGAAGTGTTCACGACCTCCACAGGCCGTGAAATCCACCGTGCTCATTTCTCCATCACCTACACCCGAGCCGACGGCTCCACGAGTGCTGGCGGCCTCTTCTCCCGTGAAATTGAGGTCGTGCCCTTCCGCAAGGCTGAAGCGCTCATCCTTGACACCATCCACGACGGTTGGTGGTGGTCCGCCGACATGACGGCTGAGGAGTCCCCTCGGGTCGCTGAGTTCACGGATTGGCTCGCCGAGCAATAGGCCGCCCGTCTTTGTAGCAACGGCCCCGAGCGGGGCGCGTTAATGTTGGGGGCTTTTCGCCCGTTTGTCGGGTCCAGCCACCGCAGTTCAAACCCCGTGGCCACCGTTCAAACCCCACGCCAACAGGACAAACCGCCCGAAAGCCTGCAACATTGTTTGGCCTCGCCGTGCCCCGTTTGGTTATAATGGAAAATAATTCAGAGGAGACCCCCTTCCCCATTTCACACACACACCTTGTCATGTGTGTGTGTCATAGTGCATTCTATTCATTTAATTTAATTGAAAATAAGATAATATAGATAAGAAAAGACTATATACTCCCATCTCATGGTCTATCGGTATGCGGAGCCTACAAGCGGGCGGGACCGATACCTTTAAGGTGGGAGACCCCGTGGCTTAGAACAGAGGGAACAAACATGACCTGCCTAACCCGAACCGAAAGCCAAGCCTACAACACGACCCGCGCCAAGAAGCACATTCGCGCCGTGCACTATCACGCCGCATTCTATGACGCTCCCAGTCAATATGTTGGCGACGACGGCATAAGCCAAGACTCCGCCAACATTCTTCTTCGCCACGGCGACGCCAGCCTCCACATCACCGCCGACGGCCGAGCCTACCTCTCCGCCACCAAGACGGGTTCACGGAACTACGGCGGGAACTCCTGCTTGCGAGACGGCGACCGCAAGGGCGACGACGGCCGCTATGTGGTCATTCACGAGGTCCCACGCTACAACCGCACCGCTGGCCCCGTGGACGCCCACGCCGCACTCATGGCCGTCATTGACTCCATGGTCATGAAGGGACACCGCTTCTCCATCAGCAAGATGTTTTGAGGCCGACGGCCGCACCGATTCCAGCACCTTTGAGCGAAAGTCTTTAATAGGGGATTCCCCTACGATAGACCAGAGCGCACCTGTCCCCTCAGCGGGGGTGGGGGTGCCGACCCGAGATTGAGAACCTCGCCGTCCCGCACAGGGATAAGCGGCGAGCGGCCAACCGTCGCTTCTGGTGGCGGGGACTCCGAGAGTTCTAAGGTGCAGGGAGAAGGCTTAGCGGCCAAACCCTCAACCTCGGCAGGGAAGCCACGGCGGCCCTGTCGGCAAAGCCTCGCTTCAACGATGAGGGCGAGAGACGGCACCAATCCCGCACGGGAACCAATGGCCAAAACAGGAACCTCGGGGGACTACTCCTCCCCAGAGAGCCACGCCCAATAGGCAGGCGTGGACCCGTGCCTACTGCGGAGGAAGGGGGTCGGCGCTGGCGCTCACATTGAGCCGATACTTTAGCCGATACCCGTTGTTTGGCGCGTTGTTTGTGGATGCGGAGTCTCCCCCCGTGCCCGCTCCTCTCGGGGTCCGCCCCCGCTCCTCGCAATATGAACAGGGAGCCGACAGCCTATAAAGGTTTGCTTGACCGATACCTTTAAGGGGGCAAGCCCCGTGGAGCAAACATGGAGAACCAAACCTTCACCCAACACGCCCGCCGAGAAGCCACCAGCACCCTCGTTCATTACTTGGACCAAGGAGAGACCAACAAGGCCCTTCTAATTGGAATCACGGCCGCTCGCCTCTTTGAGTGCTACCTTCAAGACACGGCGGAGCCTTGCCCCTACGCATTCATTGACGCCCGCCGCTGGGCCATGGCCGAAGTGTCAGAAGCCACCGCCAAGCCTTGGGCCGTCCTTCAATGAGTCGGCAGGCTCAAAGAGGTGGCCTGCACGGGTCGCCTCATGATGCCCGAGCAACCCAAGCGCCGACAGTCCCGACGAGAGCGGCGAGAGTCCAAGCGAGCGACCCGACGCCTTCGGCGGTTCCGTGCTGGCGAGGTTCTGCGACTCCGAAAGGATGCCGTTCGCTTCACGCTCTCTGAGGCCATCGTCATGGCCTCCCTGCGCCGTGAGGCCGCCGCCATCGCCGAACCTACCGACGAGACGGGGAAGCCTGCACAGCGCACCGTTCAACGCTTCCATGCGTGGGCGGGCCAACTGAGGGCGGTTGATTCGTCTCGGTGGCGGTGGTTCGTGGACGGCGACAGAATCGCCGCATTTGAGAACCTTTGACCGAACTCTTTATGTAGGGGCACTTTCTGGCCGTAGCATGAACCAAGTCCCCTACCAGTCCAGCGAGGCGAGCGCCGACATTATCAACGCCTACGCCAGCCAATACCGAACATATGCCCGTCAAGGTCCGAGCCGCTTGGTCCGAGCCATGAAGTTCATTGGACCCATCGCCGTTTTGGTGTTCCCGCCGCTTACTCTCATCGCTTTGATTATCGTTCACCGCTGAGCGGTTCGCCCGATACATCAGAGCGCCGCCGTTGATTTTGCCGAGGGCAAAACCGACGGACTGAGGGGCCGCCGCCCTATGAGTCGTCGTCGTCCACTTGAACACGGGCGACGAAAGCACATAAAGGTTTTGTTCACCGATACCTTTAAGGTGGGACGCCTCGTGGTTTGAAACATGGGAGACACCCGAACACCAAAGAACGCCCGATGGGCCACAGGCCAGCAAAAAGTCCACCTCGCACACCCCTTAACGGGTTGTTGCCTTGGATGCAAAAAGAAGGTCGCCGCATGGCCAAACGCTCAAGATAAGACCGTTGAAGAAGTCAAGAACTCGGACTTTGGCCTCTGTTCCTTCGTCAGCGACTTTTGGCTTGACCGTTTCACCAAATGAAGCCGCCCGTCCGCCCAGAAACTCCGCCCCTCGGGGCGCGCTGGGTCTCGCAGGCCGATTTTGGCCGATAGGCTCGCAGTCATGCGTTTAGGCCCGAACGGGTCCAGAACCTTTGAGCGAACCTTTGATATAGGGGAGCCTCCCGTATTCACATCATGCGAAACAACACACACGCCCGAGACCGAATGATGAGCCGCCTCACCGAGAGCGAGCGTTCAGAGGTCAAAGCCACCGTGGCCGCCGTCCGAGAGGCTGGCCTCATCACCCCCACCGAGGACCTCGCCATTTACGCCGCTCGCCTCTCCCGCTCCCGTGCGGCTGAGTGCGGTTCAAACGGTCAAAATGTCGTGGTCATGGTCCGCCGTGGAAAAGTCGCCACCGTCATGCTCCGCCGAGACAACCAACCACCCACCCGCTCCGCTCTCCGAGTGGACCGAGTGCTTCGCATGAACGGGGGCGTTTGAGATGGCCAAGGCCCAAGGACGACCCAACAAGAAGCACGCCAACCGCAAGGCTGGCCACCACTACAAGCGCACGCAGGGCGGCCCACGCCGCACGGGCGTTCATCGCCTTGAGAACTGCCGCCTTCACGGCCGCTGAGGTCTGGACGGGGCGCTCTCGGGCGCGAGCCGCCGACAGCGAAAAACGCACGACTGAGGGGCCGCCGACCCCCCGCTCATCATCATCCACTTGAACATAAGGCTGACAGTCTATAAAGGTTTTGATGACCGATAGTTTTATAGTGGGAAGCCTCGTGGATTGAATCATGGGAACACAAACCATGACCGAGCAAGCAAGCGGATTCTCCACGGAGTCCTTCACCGACCAAGGCCAACACGGAGCCGTTAATATCGTGGTCCGCCGTGGTGCATACGGTGGCGGGAACTCCGTCGGCGTGCACATCAGCAACGGCAAAGGCGCCAGCGTTTCCGCTCACATGAACCGAGCCGAAGCCATCGCCATGGCTCAAGCCATCATAGCCGCCACGACCGACCAAGCGACCGAGGACGCCTACACCTTCCCCCACCGCTCCGAGGTGAACGAATGAGCGCCGCCGCCGCTTGGAACTACCTCGCCACCGCTGACACGGGCGAGATAACCCACATCTGCGTTGTCTTGGCCTTCGTCGTGTTCCCCTTCGTTCAAGGCGTCTGGGAGTCCGTGTCGTCCCTTGTGGAGCGTGTGCGCTGATGCTGGCGGACATTGTGCTCATTCTCTCCTTCCTGCTCATGTGGGCGGCTGTGTGCGCTGAGGACGGCGACCTCTGAACGGGTTCACGCCAGAACCTTTGAGCGAATCCTTTATGTAGGGGATGCCTCCCATCTTGTATTATGAGCAACCTCGCCTTCCACCGCACCACCGAAAACGGAGCCGCCCAAATCCTCGCCCACGGCATCAAGTCCATGGCTTCTCAAGGCTGGGACCTTCCCGACTACAAAGAGGACGCTGAGGGCTACGAGAACGCCCGCCAATTCATCGCCAGCGCTGGCTTCAAGTTCCAAATCCGCCCGCTCTCGTGGATTAAAATGTATGAGGCCGCTGAACCCAACTGCTGGATGATGCGCCGAGACTTCCGAGAAGTCCAGAGCCGCTTGAACTCCGTCTTTGTCCGCACGGGCGGCGTTGAGACCTGCTGGGCGCCCGAGGGATGCACCATCGCTATTGACCTTGACAAAGTGGACGCTGAGCGCACCACGGACGGCTATGGCCAATCTGACAACGGGACAGGCGTTGAGGACTTGCAGGTGTTCGGAGACATCCCAGCCAGCGCCGTCCTTGGTATCGTGTGCGATGACTGGATGACCGCCCACGGCTTCACCGTTGAGAGCGGCGGCCTTGAGTGAGCCGTTCAGCGTGCTCGGCGACGCCCTCGGGCGAGCGCTGGCGCTGGCGCTGTCTCTGATGCGGAAAAACGCATGACTGCGAGGCGGTGGCCCCTTCGGGTCATCATCATCCACTTGAACATAAGGCTGACAGCCTATAAATGTTTCGTGCCTATACTTTCAGAACCTTTGAGCGAATCCTTTATGTAGGGGTGGCTTCCATGAGGAACCATGGCGAACACCACCCTAACCCTAACCTTCCCTAAGCGAGTCGGCGGCGCCGCCGTCCGTGCTGATGTGGCCGACCTCATCCACCGAGTCATTGACTCCGTGGCCGCTGACCTTGACTTGAGCGAAAACACCCTTGAAGTTCACTTCACGAACGACCGCAACACCCACCGACCCGCACACCTTGCGACCTCCATGAAGGTCCTTCAAGACGAGCGCCAAGGACGCTATGTGAACATTGAGGCCATTAGCACCCTCGGCGTTGGCTTTGATGGCTCCCTTCCTCACATGAAGGTCAATCTCCAAGGCGTCAAGGCCGCAGACTATGACGGCTTGACACCCTACACGGCGAACCATGTTATTCATGAGACGCTCCACTACCTTCAAACCGCCCTCGGCGTCATGTCCTCAACGCAGACCGTCAAGGGCTACGGACGAAGCGTGAGCCGCCGCACAACGACCACATGGAACCATGGCCCAGCCTTCGCCCTCAACCACGCCATCCGCACGGCCGCAGGTCGCAACATGATGAACGAGCCTCAAGAGAGCGACGAGAGCACCACCTACGACCGCCGAAGCATCACCTACGATGAAATGCCGTGGGAGCACCAAGCATGGCGAGGAGCCTACATTCTCGGCCGTGCGCTTGGCTTCGCACCCTGCGAGGAAACCCGAGCGACCTACCGACGATTCATGAAGAAGGCGGGTCGCCGCTGAGGCCGTCCGTCGCCGTGGTCTCATCGCTTGATTGGACCCTATCATAATAGGTCTGGGGACCCCCCCCTATGATTCTCAGTAGCATAATTTTTTCCGATTCGCCCACATACCTCTCTCGGACGCTGAGTCAAAAATCGTCTTATGTTTTTATAGGAGATACCTTAATATAGGTGTGGCCCCTACGGTATAACATGGACGAAACACCGACCACCGAGATTGGAGAAATCATCGCATACCGAGACTGTTGTGGAATGCCCCACCGAAACGGAGAGGGCGATTGTTGCTCTTGGTGTGGAACTTGGGCGTGAGCCGCCACCGTTAAGAGCCATGCTGGCCAGAGGGTCAAGTCATGAGCACCGTCAGCACGCTAACAGCCACAGGAGTGGCCACAGGCAAACACGCCATACTTTACGGCATAACGGTCAGCACGGTCGTCCCAACTCCTCCTCCAACAGGGGACCTCATCATAGACATACGAGACTCAGCGGCCGCTGATGGGACAGGCGACCTAATCGCCCGCATGGTTCTCGGGGGCGTTCAGCCACCAACCTCGCAAATGAACAGTATCACCTTTGACGGCGTTCGCTGTGCAAACGGCATCGCCGTGAACATCACAAACTCCGCACCCGATGCACATGACGACATCGTGGTTAGCATTGAATACGAATGAGCAACATGCAACAGGTCATTTTCTGCTGGAACGACGAAGCAACCCGTCTTTGGATTCTTTGGGACAACGACCAGCGGGAATCATTCTCGTCTCTGGTATTCCCCGACCGCTTCGCCCTATTCTCTCACATAGCCTCGTGTGCGAACTCGTGGGCGAGAGACTACGATGTGAACATATGCTCGGTGGTTGTCAAGAACCCAAAGGCAGACCATCAGTCATGGTTGATTGACTGGCGACCGATGGAGCACCCAAACGCTCGTTGCATCACTCTTTCATAAGTTTTGAGCGACACATTGATATAGTAGTGCCTACTACGCTTAACCATGCAACCCCTAACATGGACCCCGAACAACAAGACCGCCAAGGACATAGGTGCACATAACCTATACGAAACCCAAACCAGCGATGGAACCAGCATCCGAATCATCAAGTTCGGACGAAACTCTCAATGCTCTGAGGTATATCCATGGACCATCGCCGTGTCAAACGGAATCACAGGTTCCAATTGGTTCAATGTGGCCTCCCCTGCATCCTGCGGAGGGCACTTGCTTCAAGATGTCTCTTTGATTGATGCAAAGGGCTTCGTCCAATTGTTCAACTCTGAAATGCGTGAACTGGACTACTCCTACGCCTCTCTCGCTCAAGCACAGGAAGCCGTTGAAAGCGTGTCGTTCCTTTATGCCCATTTCAAAGAGCACCGCCCCAACGGCTGGCCCCACACCGCTGGCTCGTTCATTCCCGAACCCCGTGTGTATTGAATAGGTGGGCAATCGGTATATACCGTATGACGCCTCCCTTGGAGCATGGAACGCAAGAGGCTGAGCCTCATGAGCGACCCGTCGGCAATTGGCTCGGCGGTCCAAGCGCTCCTGCTGATGAACCCTCATCGCACATTTGTCCTTGCCCGAGAAGGGGAGGACATGGTGATTCACACCGAGGATTGAACATGGCGCTCACGAGCGAACACCAAACCCACATCCACCAACTATTCTATGCCCTGTGCAAGGAGCGGGGCTGGGCCTTGGGTCTGCCGACTTGCTTTGACTACGGGTATCTGAATGCCGATGTGAAGTGTGTGCAGGCCCGCATCACCCTCGGGGAGGGCAAGCCCCTCATCCTCTTCCATCCTGCCGCCTTTGGCCGTGGAAGGCTCGTGAAGGGTCTCCTACACCACGAACTGTGTCATTATCTCCTCGGACCCGAGGTTGGCCATGGGCCACGATTCTTGACGCTTGAAGAGGGCTGGGACGGGTATTATGCCTTCAAACAAGAGTCGGCCGACTTCGCTCGGTGGCTCCTGCGACAACGACCCGAATATCGTCTCACCTGCCTTGCCTGTGGGACGGTTATGCTAAGGAATACAGTTCCAGTCGGCCGAATAGCATGCCGTGCCTGTTGTGAGAAACATGCTAATGGTGAATATGACGAGAGGTATAACCTTCATATAGGTGGGGAAGGTTGGCTAAAATCATGACCGCAACAAAAATCGGCAAGCAAGAAATGAAAAGACTGACCAAAGACCTCATTCAAAAGCGATTTGAGGACGCTGGATTCACAGCCATGACTCGTTCCGCAGGTGCCGTGAACTACATCGCCTTGAAACCTGACCCCAACGAGCAGTATGTCGCCGCTTCCATTTACGGAGACCGACGAGGTGCCGCTTCCATTTGGGTCAAAGACGAAGTGCTCCACGACTTGAAGTCCGAAGGCAAAGTCTCGGCCACCGATGACCGCACCATCCAAGATGTGTCCTTCTTCAAGCGGGGCATGGATTGGAAAATTGAGATTCACAACACCTCTGACACTCTCATTGAGGACATCGTTCGCCTCTCAACCGCATGGTGGAACACCAAGAAGGTGGAACTTGACGCCAAGGCCGCTGAGGCCGCTGAGAAGGCTCGTGTCGCCGCAGAGCGAGAAGCCGCCATGGACGCCAAGCGCCGCTCTCCATTCTGAGTCGGTTCCATTTGTTTTGAGCGACAGGTTAATATAGGGGTGTCCCCTACGATTAAACATGCAAGAAGCAACCCGAACCCGATTTGAAGCAGGCCGAACCTACTTTGTGAACACCCGAACCACGGGGCTGAAAACCGCCTTCCGTGTTGTCGCCGTTCATGACGACCTCAACCTCGCCACCATTGAAATGCAAGACGGAACGGTCCAGCGCCGACCTATTCAACGACACGGCATCGCAGACGGCCGTGTGGTTGATGTGTTGGCTTTCAATGAATACAACCGCCTCTCATGGTCCGACCAACCCGCTGACGAAGTGTTTGGTGAAGAGTGGGTCGCCGTCTTTTGGGACGAGTGATTTGAGCGACTCCTTCTTATAGGTGGGGCGTCAAGTCCAAACCATGAGAACAACGACCGTTGAAATCAGCATTGGAAATGTGAGCATTCGGATTGAGGCACCAGCCGACGCATCCGTCGTCGTGGCTGAGGTCCCCAAGACCGAGACTCTCGTTCATGAACGCAAGAGCAAGGCTGGCTACACCATCCCCGACCGAGCACCCGACCATTGTTCTCAATGCGGCGCCGAAGGGCGACGATGCAACCACGACCTCGGCGGTTGTGTTGAGTGCAGGTGAACCCGATGTGGACTGAACAACACCGCCCGCAGAACCTCTTTGAGGTCGTGGGCCAACATCACATCATCAAAGTCCTACTGGCCATGGTTCAACGCCTCCACGAGGACGGCGACACCAGCGTCCCCCACCTACTCTTTGCAGGTCCCGCTGGGACGGGCAAGACCTCAACGGCCATCGCCTTCATGAAGCACGCCTTCGGCGACTCGTGGGAATCCAATTGGCTGGAACTCAATGCCTCGGACGAACGCTCCATCGGAGTCATACGCACCAAGGTCAAGGAGTTCGCCAGCCGTGGCGTCATCGGGACCTACACTACCCCCGACGGAGAAACGCGTCCTATGCCGTTCAATGTCGTGTTCTTGGACGAGGCGGACAACCTCACCCCAGACGCTCAGTCGGCCCTGCGCCGCACCATGGAGCGCTACAAACAGACCCGCTTCATCCTCTCAGCGAACTACCCTCAAAAATTGATTGACCCCATCAAGGACCGATGTGCATTCAGCGACACGAGATTCCGTCCCGTGTCAAACGAGGACATGAGGCTCGCCCTCACCGCCCTATCGGACTCACTAAGCCCCGACGCTATGCACCTCCTGTGCAAGACCAGCCGAGGCTCTATGCGGAAAGCACTCAACCTCCTGTGGACGCTAACCCGAATCAAAGGCCCCGTTCATGTGGACGATGTGAAGGACCTCATCACTACGATGGACCCCGACCGCACCAAGTCCCTGCTGGCCAAGGTGGCCAAGGCCAAGAAGGCTCCTCGTGGCGACTCACTCCGACTCTTCCGTGAGGTGGATAAGGAGGTGGACGCCATGGCCAAGCGAGGCATGACGGGCGTGGAGATTCTCAACGCCTTCTATGACCTCGTGGCCTACGACGAGTCCATGCCCCTCGGCCTACAACAAGCGGTGCTCTCGGGACTTGGCGATGGCCTCTATTGGGCCAGCGTCGCTCAAGACGATGTGCTGGCCGTCAAGGCGTTCCTACGGAAGGTGGTTCTTTGAGCACAATCCTTATATATATGGGGCTAACTCGCAAGACCATGTGGGAAGTCCTATCGTTCCAACGAAACCGCTCAACCGCCGAGGAACTCGCCATTGAATGTGAGAACTTCCTCGCCATCCCATGTCATGTTCGTCAAACTTGGCTTGACCGTTTGCTCCGACGCTACCGTGTCGTGTGCGACCGCTCGGGACTTGAGAACGGATTCGTATGGGAGAGGAGACCATGAGCCACGAAGCGGACGACAACCCTCGCATCATTGAACTCATCAAAGAGCGCATGGCCATCGGTGTGGACCGATACGGCCACGGCCTTCGCAACCAAGACGACACTACCCAATGGGGAACCAAAGAGGACTCGTGGGTGGAGATGGCGATTGAAGAGGCGCTGGATATGTGCGTTTATCTCTCCGCCGCCCTCGTTCGCATTGAGTGCGAGCGCAAGGCGCTGAACGACAAAATCCGTGAGATGGAGCGCAAGCAAACCCAATTGCTCATGACCACGAAGGGCGTGAGCAAGAAGCGACGCTCAGCATGGCGCCGTCTCCTGTGGGGGAATGGCGATGAGTCGTGAACCCCTCCTCATTCTTGATGTGGCCGCAGACGGCGACGAGAAAGCGTGGAGCACGGTGCTCCGATGCAAGCGACGAAACGGCGACACGGTGAACCTGCGTGTGCACGGATGCAAGGCCGCCTTTTGGACGGCCAAGCCCAAGTCCCAGCACCCATGGACGAACAGAGTGGACGGTGTGAAGAAGGTCTCCATCTCGGACAAAACCAGCGTGGAGGGCACGCCCCTCATGGAGGTCCTGTGCGATTCTCCATTCCACATTCGCAAGGTTCGGGACTTCTATTATCCGCACTACGCCGCAGACGCCAAGTGGTCGTCTCTCGTGCGCTGGACTCACGGCTGGGAAGCCGTCATTGAGGTGGACCTCAGCAAAGACCTCCAAGCCTTGCGCCCCGTGAACATTCACCCCAGCGAGGTGCCTGCCTCTGACTTCACTCCCTCTCTCCTCTATTTTGACATTGAGACCGCTGACTCGTTGGATATGGAGAACGCGCCCGAACCCGTCGTGTCAATCGCTCTCTATGACTCAATCACAGGCATCCATGAAATCGCTACAACAGCCCCTACGAGCGAGCGTTTGGTCAAGAGGTTCCTTGGGTCCTCCGAGGCGCTTGAGGCGGTTGTGGAGCACGAGAACCCCATTCCTCCGATTGACCCCGATAAGGTCGTCGTGGTCAATTTTGACGCACCCGACTTTGCTGAAAGAGAAGTGGACCTCCTCAAGTGGTGGGCCGACGCCATTCGGCGCTACGACCCCGATGTCCTCGCAGGTCAGAACATCAAGGGTTATGACATTCCATACCTCGTGAACAGAGCCAAACGGCTCAAGTGGAAGGAGGGGTTGTCCGCTCCAAACCTACACTTCATGCGACGGATGCCGACCTTTGACACCAAAATTGCCTACGCAGAGCAGGTGCAAGGCGCCGCCGCCACAACGGGAGCGGCCTCGCTCTCGTGGATGGCTCACTCAACGCTGGGCTACGGCAAGGTGCCGAGGACCCGCATCGTCCAATTGATGCAAGAGGACCCCATGATGCTCGCCGTTTATAACGCGTGGGACAATGTGTGCGCTCATCGTTGCATGGACCGTTTGGACCTCCTCCCCTTCTATGTGATGAAAACGGCGTATCACAATTCAACGCTACACAATAGCCACTCCAACATGATGCTCGTTGAGGACATGATGGGCCACCTGCTAATGCACGAGAACATCATCCTCCCATCCGTGCAGGTCGTCGCTGACTCCATGCCCGAGGGCGGGATTGAGCAGGGTGGGTTTGTCATGGACGCCCCGACGGGCGTGTGGAAGAACGCCTTTGAATTGGATAACTCCATGGAATACCCCTCCGCCATCATCACGGGGAACTTCGGCCCCGACACCAAGGTGAACCCCGCCGACTATCCCGACGGCTTCCCGTTCCCTTACACCAAAACACAGGGCGGTCGCTACTATCGCCGAGACAAAGAGTCCATCATGGCCCGTGTTCTCCGCAACCTCGCCAGCGCCCGTCAAGCACTCAAGGACGAGATGAGGACCGAGAAAGACCCCGAGCGACTGCTCCTGCTGGACCGCCAGCAACGGGTTATGAAGGAGAATATGAACTCGTGGTATGGCGTGTTGGGTTCGGGGCGAACCGAAAAAACCCGCAACCGACCGTTCCGTCTCGCCGACCCCGAGATTGGGTCTGACATCACCGAGACCGCACGACTGCACAACGATTGGAACAAGCACTACATCAACCGCCGCACCCTTTGGTTCTGTGATGAAGGGGTATATGTGGAAAAAGACTATATACCCCCATCCCTTGGGTGTATAGAACTCCGCTTCATGACGCTCTATCAAGACACGGACTCCTGCAAGGTCGCCATCGCCAATCACGACGAGGCCGAAGAGTCAATTCGTCCCTTCACCGAGCGAGACATCATGGATATGGCTCAAATCCTGTGCTCCGAACTCAACGAATCGTTCCACGACTTCACCAAGGAGACGCTCAATGTGGCCAAGAACGAGTTCTTCAACATCAAGCCCGACGCCTATTATGAGCGATACTTCCAATGGGGCGTCAAGAAGCGCTATGCCTATCGGGATTATTCGGGGAAGCACGGTTATCGGGGTGTGGAACTGCGCCGCTCATCGTCTCCGCCCGTTGTCAAGCGTGTTCAGCAGGCCATTTTTGACTGCATTTTGGATGGTGGAGACGCTCCCGAGGTCGCTCAATTGGTCAGAGAACACCATGAAACCATGCTTGACCCAGCCAAAACCGAGCAGAAGGACTTCGGCCAACCGTTTGGATTCAAGAAACGGGGCACTTTCGCCTACAAGGCGGCTATGTGGAGCAACGATAACATCGGAACGACCTTTGACTTGGGAGACAAACCACTCATTTTCTTCGCAAAATCGGCCCCCAAACCTCTCCCAAACAACCGACGAGTGGCTGTGGAGTGGGGAGACACTCCCGACCAGCACGGTATTGAGGTTGATAGGCCCATGAGCATTGAATCGTTGTTCGCTCAGTCCAACTCATTCGCCGCCATCCTTGGAGCGCTGGGAACAAATTGGGACCGTTGCATATCGGGGGTCGGAACCTCCACCTTGGATGAGTGGTTCTCGTGAGACTCGGCAAGGAGCGGGAATGCTACCGCCTACTACGAGGCGAGGTTGGCTTGACCCACTTTCAGATTCGGACGCTGGCCTATCGCCACATGAGGAGCGACCGCTGGGTCCGAGCAATCGGCAAGGAGCGAGCCTCCTTTGTGGAGGAGAACGCCGAACTCATTGACTCCATCGCCATACAATGTATGCGTGAGGACCCTCGGGTCGCAGGGCGGGCCATCCTGTCTTTGGTTTGGAATGACCGAACCCATTCTCCTGCCGTTTGCTGGACGGTCGTTGCCGAGGCAAACCTCCGCATCGCCAAGGCTATGGACTATGATAGGAAGGCGGTTCGTCAAATGTGGGAGACAACCCGAACAATGAGAGAGTGGGAATCAAATCAAGGTCATAAACGATGGACTGAGGACCACTTGGAGACATACCTCATCATCAAAGGATTCATCCCTCCCAAAACACTTTGACCGCTACTTTGATATAGGTGGGCTGTGTTAGGTCGGTTTGGAGAGAACCCAAATGAGCCTAACAACCATTGAAGCCATGACCCAAGCCGTCGCACTTGCTGGCGGCCGTATGACCGAAGAACAATACCTTGAGAGCGTATGCGGTCTCATCACAGCCAGCGGCCGTGAGACGACTGTGAAATCGTTGAAGTCCAACGCTTTCAGCGCCAACCGCATGGATAAAGCAGGTGTCTGCCGTGTTTCCATCGGCGACGACCGCCAAGTGTGGTCCAAAGCCCAAGCAGATGTCCTGCTTGCTGGTGGCGCCCCCATGGTGAACTCTGTTGTTTCCCCATCACCTTCCACCCCTGTGAGCGTTGTCCCTGCGGACGACACCCCTGTGGCCACCGTGCAGGTCGGCGGGTCGTTTTACGGCGTCCCACGCAACAGCCCCGACGCCATCGCCAATTTCAGCGAGTGGTTCAAGTCCCTCATTCCAGCGCGCCGTGTGTTCGTTGAGTCGGACCGACAGGAATACCGCTTGTTGGCCAACCGCTACCGCCGTTCGTTGAACGGTGAGACCATCAAGGCTCACCTGCTTGCAGTCGGCCCCACGGGTTGCGGCAAGTCTGAACTCGCCAAGTCCTTCTTCCACGAGGTCCAAGTGCCCCTCCTCCGAGTGAACCTCTCGGACGGCATCACCGAGGACCAATTCATTGGCTCTCGCACCCTGCGAGACGGCGAAGTCGTGTTCCAAGACGGCATCCTCACCATGGCCGCTGAGCACGGTCTGCCCCTCCTCTGTGATGAAATCAACGCCGCTCGTGAGAACATTCTCATCGCACTCAACGGCTTGATGGACACAGGCATGATGGTCATTCCCGACGACAACAACCGTGTGGTCAAGGCCAAGGCTGGCTTCATGATTATTGGAACCATGAACCCACCCGAGGACTACGCTGGCGTGAACGAGATGAACGCCGCCACCAAGAACCGTTTCACCTACGCCATTCCCTTCACCTACCTCCCACGGGACTTGGAAGTGCAGGTCGTCATGAGCCAAACAGGCTTCGCCGATGAGGAACTCGTCGGCAACCTTGTGGACCTCGCCAACGACCTCCGCCGCCTCAAGAAGGAGCACCAAATGGAGTCTGACACCTCCACCCGTATGCTCGTTCAATTGTGCGACGAATTGCAGGACCTCTCCCTCTCCGAAGCCGTGCGGTATGTCATGATTGGCCGCTACCTCCCCGACGAGATGGCGACCGTTGAGGCCGCCGCACGCGCTCGCCTTGAGGACTTCGTTTGAGACTCACCCCCAGCCGTGAACACGGCGAGGGAGGCACGGTTGGGAGTTCGCTCTCTTCCCTCCCTCGCCACCTCGGTTCATATAGGTGGGAGTGGCCCTTGAGGCCATGACGCCTCTTGAGATGAAGCAACGGATTGAAGAACTTGAGGACCTCGTGCGCCGCCTGTGCAAGCACACAGGAATGCGTATGGAGACCATCAAGGAACTACACCGAGACCAACAAACGCTCCTCCCACTCAAGCAACGACGGCTGGACTGACCATGCTCCTTGGACCCAAGGCGCCCATTGAGGGCGTCCGTCAATGGCTACGAGACCCCATCCGACCGCTCATCCTCTTTGGGCCAGCGGGATGCGGGAAGAACCATGTCCTTGAGACCATTGGCGAAGCGTTGGAGATGCAAGCGGAGACCCACGAGGACCCCTTGACCGCCATGGATAACGCACGCCATCCGACCTTTGGTGGAAATGGCCGCTACGCCGTCGTGGACGACGCCGATTTCATCAGCGGTAGGATATGGTCCCGAATAGCGAAAGCGCTCCCTCACGCCCCTCCTACGGCCATTCTCGCCCAATCCTTGCACTCGGTCCCGTATCAAGTGCGGAAGTCCTGTGTTGTCATTGAACTCAAGCGACCGAGCGAATCGCATATGCGTTCCATGCTGGGCGAGCACCCCCTATCGGCCGACATAGCCAAGACCGCCAAGTCGTGGAGGCAGGCTATCACCGCCGCTACAATCGGCGTGGTTCCGAACACCGAGGACCTCGGATTCGTTCATGCACGAGACCAAGCGAAGGCCGTCCTCGCTGGGCACCTCACCCATGACTTTGACACTCATCCACTCTCGGTTCTGGGCATGGCCCATCACAACGGCACTCCACCCGAGCAGGTGGCCCGTGGTCTGATGATGCACTCCCACGCTTGGGACATTGACCATCTCTCCGCCGTATCAAGGCGCTACATCGCTACGCTCCGCTCGGACCGACAGGATAACCCACCCTATCGTTTGTGATAGGCCGCCACCTTAATATAGGTGGTGTTCATAGGACCAAACATGACCCAACCATGGACCCCCACTACCCAGCGTGCCTATCAGCACCACCTCGGCAACCTCGCCAAAGTGCTGAGCGGACAATACGAAGGGAAAGGCCGAGCAGTCAAGCGTTTGAAAGTCGGACCATCGGAGCCATGTGCAACTGACGGCGACACCGTTCACCTGTCCTACCCCATCATGCAGGGCATCAGCGATAGCATGAACCTCATTCTCACCGAAGCCATCCTCGCCCACGAGGCCGCTGGCCACCTTCGCTACACAAACTTCAACGCTTGGAAAACCATGACCGACGCTATCAAGCGTGGTGATGAGGACCGCTTGCTCCACGACTTCGTGAACATTTTTGAGGACGCCCGAGTGAACTACCTTCTCGGCAAGGACTTCGCTGGCTCCAAGAAGCGCTTGGATATGGCTCAGAACATGATGATGGCCCAGCACAAGGCTGGCGTCGCAGGCCGTGTCATTGAGGACAAGGAAGCCCCCAAGATGGGTGTTATCGCCATCGCCACCGAAGCCATTCTCAGCGTTGGCCACTTCATCAACCACCCGAAGGTTATCGCCATGATGGACGAGGCTCGCCCCCTATTCGTCAATGCTTTGGCCGCCAAGAACACCAACATAGTGGTCAAGGGTGCCCGTGAAGTGCTCGCCATTTACCGCAAGCACTTCCCCGAGGACGAGACGGATGGCTCCGAATACGGCGCCTCCACCTCCGATGAGGGAGAAGGTCTCTTCTCGGACGACATGAGCATTGAGAACATTGAGAAGGCGGCGAACTCGCAGAAGCGAAACAAAGCCAAGGCTCAAGACGCCCCAGCCAAGCGCTTCAAAGACCTCGTGGAAAAAATGCCTGTGGCCGACTCCACTCAAGACGGCGACGGCCCTGCCGCTGGCGATGCTGACGGCGACGGTGAGTCCGCTGGTGGAGATGCTGGCGACGGCAACGAGACTGGCGACGAGACTGGCGACGACGGCGATGGTGCTGGCGACGGTGCTGGCGGAGATTCTGCTGGCGGAGATGTTGGCGACGAGACTGGCGACGACGGCAACGGGAAGGGTATGAACGCTCTCCCCGAGACCCAAGACGACGACTTCGGCTCCTCTGCCGTTGTCCGTGAAGGCGACAACGACGAGGCAGAGTTCCTCGGCGGCTCAACTGGTTCATACGAGGCATTGTTTGAAGGAGACGACTTGACGGAGAACCTCAAGGCTGAGGCCCAAGCCGTCCTTGACGGTGCCGATGACCTGTGGTTCCCCGAGGACGCAGACCTTGAGGACCTCACCGTGGACCATGTGGTTCCCGATTCGGGCGAGCGTGTGAACGACGGTGGCCACCTCATCATCACTCAAGAAAACGAATCGTGGCGAGACGGCATGGCTGATGTTGGCGCTTATGATGCGACCAAGGCTCAAACGAAGGGCGCTGTGAAGCGTGTCGCCAAGACCTTGCAGAACCTCATCAAGGGCGCTGACACTCGCTTCACGACCCACCACAAGCGAGGCAAATTGGACGACCGCCGCCTGTGGGCTGTGCGCTCCTCCGACCGCTTGTTCACCAAGGACAAGACCTACGAGGAGTTCAAGTTGCGATGCGTCATTCTCATTGACGCCTCGGGGTCCATGAGTGGTGGCCGTGCTCGTCAAGCCGCTAAGGCCGCTGTGGCGCTCTCTGAGGCCATGGAAGCCGTTGGGGCGGACTACGAGGTCGTGGACTTCAATTCGTCCAATGGAGGCATTCGTGGCTACTCTCAAGGAGCAACCTACATCAATGTGCGAAAGGGCGCCAACCAATCGCTCACCACGACTGTCAAGCAACAAATCGCCACACCATTCTCGGGTTCCCAAAACTCCGATGGCTACGCCGTCAAATGGGCCATGAACCGCACCAAGCAGTTCGGCCAACCCGACGCTCGCCGTATGGTGTTCATCATCAGCGACGGCTCCCCATGTGGCCCTGCTCCACGGGGTATGGGTAGCGGCACCCATTTGCAGTCCGTCTTGGCTGAGGCTGAGAAGGACGACTGCATTCTGTTCTCTGTCGGCATCGCTGGAATGAACACGGCCAAGTGGTATGCAAACCACGGCCACGCCTCTGTGAAAGACATCAGCACGCTCGCCTCGGACATTCTCGTGCCCCTCAAAATGGCGCTCAAGAAGGCGCTCAAGAAGAAAATGAAGGTAGTGGTCCAATGAAGCGCTCAGTCCTCATTCCGACTGGCGATGAGCCACCCGAGCGCCGCACAGGCACCTACAACGAGCAAGAAGCCGTGCGCTATGACCTTGCGTTCACGGCGGTGGATTATCACCCAGCCAAACCGATTCTCGGCTTCGTTGATTTAGCGCACCGCTACACCGAATCATTGAATTGGGGACACTTTGAGATGACGCATGGTGGCGTCGTTGAGATGATACACAGTATCATGGAGTCGCCTGCTCTCGGCGAGATTTCCATTGACAACGAAAACGGATGGGTCCGCACCGATGAAGCGGTTCAAATCGGCGTCATTTGGCCCAAGGACCGTGTGCCTCAAGGAGTGTTCATGCGTGGCCAAGGATGTGCTCCCAAGCACCGCATGGAGGTATGCCTCAAGACCATATCACCACGAGATGCTCACGACTTCCAATCAGTCCTTCAAGGCGAGACGGAGATGGTGTCGGCTCCGAAAAATAACGCAGTTCACACCCGTCTCTCGCAGGTTATGGCCCGTTTGATTGGGTTCATCGCTAACGGCGATTGGGACGAGGGTGGGGCGTTTGGTATTTGTGGCGAAACAGAGAACCTTGCTGGCTTGATTAACTCCGCTCGGTCGGATGCGTCATCCCCGACAATCGGATGGAAAGGACGCCTCTATGCACCTCAGCGCTTCTCCACGACATCACGGCGCTACGCTGATGCAGTTCGTCGTGGCTGGGAGATGGGTGATGCTATTTGGACCAATATCCCCTCAGAGTGGGACGGGGAGACGAATGAATGGGAGGCCTTCCCAAGGGTCGTGGAACACGATGAGAACCCATTCGTTGTTCAAGAACTTCCACCGATTTACAAAGAGCGACGGGCCTCAATCCACATCAACCTCGGTGGCGACTTTTGGGTGGAAGAGACCCGATGTCCGAAGTGTGCCCAAAGGCTTATCATCCACACTCCCGCCTCTATGTGTCCCAGCGGACACCCTGTTGGGCTGACTGTCAAGTGCGGCGACTGCAAGCACTCATTCGGTTGGCCTTGAACGATGTGTCCTTTGCGGCACACTTATATATAGGGACCTCCTACGGTCAAATGGAGCGGACAAACATGAAAATCCCCAAGCCACTACGCCAAGCCATCGTGAGCCGACTACGCTCGGAGCCACGACCCCAAAGCGCCAGCGAACTCACCGCACCCGTGAACGACGCCGTGAAGCCATCCTACCGCAAGACGCCCAAGCAGATGGCGTTCGTGCTCAAGCAGATGAAGCGAGACGGTGATGTCGTCGTGGCGAAGGAGGTCAAGAACGGCTTGACCGCCCACGGCAACGAGCGCTCTCGTGTGGAATACACCCTCAACCACGAGGTTCACGACCCCGACATTGTGGAGGAGAGCGAATGAGCACCCGACTGTTTGACGGCCCTCTCCCCGAGCATATCGTGGAGAACCTACAACGAGGCGTAGCCCCGCACGAGAAGCGTGTGGTCGCCAACCTCGCCAAGGTCTCACGCATCGTGAACACCGAGAACATGACCATCCGAACCTACGACGACTTCAAGCAGGATTGGAAATACACCCACTCTCTCTATGCAAAGGTCGGAGAGCATAACTGCTTCCTGTGTGGAAAACAGCACATCCGTGAACTGTGTCAAGTCCACGACGAAGTGCAAGGAAAAACCATCACCGTCGGCAACGAATGCGTGTGGAAGCATGTTGAGATTATGACTGACGCCGCTGAGGGACTCACAGGCGACGCCAAGCGAGACTTCCTCAAGGACGCCATGGCCAAGGCCAAGGCCAAGTTCATGCGAGAGAAGTTCGCCGCTGGGGGACACCTCACTACCGATTGGGAAGAATACCGAGACTACGCCACGGGCGCTCGTGAAGGCTGGCCCGTCTTTGGGAAGGAGAACCGCACCTACGCCAAGCGTGCCGACCGCATGATTAACGAGCGAGGCTACCTCACGGGCAAGACCGAAGAGTGGTTCATGACCAAGCGCCGAGACTTCCGTGCTGATGTGTTCCGCTGGAAGGAGGACGCCAAGAAGGTTCACGCTGAGCGCCTCCACCTAAACGCTGAGGCCGCCCGTCGCCGCCGTGAGCGGGACACGGACGCCACGAACTTCCGACTCAACGCCGAGCAAGGTGTGGACGACGGAAGGGTGTCTCCTGCGCTCGCTAAGGGCATCGCCAGCGTGGAGCAAGGCATTCGCCGCTACGGCCTCCACGGCTTGAAGTGGAGCCTCCATGACACCTACGAAGCCATCATGGCTGGCCTGCTGGGCAAGCCCACGGTGGACGAACCCATTGAGGTGTTCCACGCCCACTACGACGACCTTTCCGAATGGGAGCACTCGTTCCTGCACTCCATCAGCGAGAAGCGCACGAGCCTCGGCTTGCCGCTCACGCCCAAGCAACAGAAGGTCTTTGACAAAATCAAGAAGAAGGTGGCCGCTTGACACGGTGGCTTCTCAATCAGCCAATACCTCGGAGCGTGGTGGTTCCCACCAACCCGACCATGAACGCTCAAACTCGTGAGGTCCCCGTCTCGGGAGTCGGCACCGTGCCGTATTGCCCGAACTGCGGACGACACGGACCGATTGACGCTCTCACGCTGGGAGACGGTGCCTCGTGGCCGAACCTCGCCGTCCTATGCGGGCGCGTAGGCCATGAAGGGTGCGGCATCTATTGGTGCCTTGCCGCTCGGCCACCCCATGATTTGCGATTGCTGGACTGATTTCAAGCCTTTTAGGCGGCATCTTAATATAGGGGTGCCCCCATGGCTTAACCAAGGAGAGATACAAAATGACCTACGCAGACCCACAATTCCTGTTCTATGAGAACGGCGGACCCAGCAAAGAAGAAGGACGAAACGATGAAGCCAACACCATGGCGGCGCACCTCACGCTTGAGGACCTCACATCGGACCGATACCTCGGAACTACCTACATGACCCACGAACTGCTTCCATCGGATGAAGAGATGATTACAAGCAAGCACTACTGGAAGGTCTTTGCTCAGAACGACGGCTTCGGACGAGAAGCGTCAATCAATGTGTGGAACGCTGAGGAAGCCTTGCACTTCGGTGCACTCCTCGTCGCCGCTGGCTACAAGACGGTTTGCTCCTACGATGAGCGCCAAGTCGGCGGAAGCCCGAACTATGTCAAGCACACAAGCAAAGGCCCTGTCTTTGTGAACTGAGGCTTGAACGAGCGCAACGGTTTCAAACCCCGCCACCCCCTCGGGGGCTATGGCGGAGGGCGAGACGGGCCGATTGTCGGCCGAGCAGGCTCGGGAAATTGCACTATACCCCGACCGCTGGTCGTGCTTCTTCCGCACCATTGACGGCAAACCGTTCCGATTGGACGAGCGGGACTACCTCGTGGAGATATACCGCCACTTCGGAGCCTTGGAGAAGAACGACGCCACCAAAATGGTGGTGCTCAAGTGCTCTCGCAAGGTGGAAAAGACCGAGACCATCTGCAACTTGCTCCTCTATGGCCTACTGAACATACCCTACTTCAACGCCGTTTATACGGCCCCCCGACAGCCACAGGTGAGCCGCTTTGTTGAGGAGCGGTTCAATGGGGCCATGATGGGTTCCATCAACAACGGGACCCTTCTGAACGCCCGTATCAAGACCTCCGTGAGCCACCAAACCTTTGATGTGGGAGCCAAGACGCTGAACCATCTCTATGCCTACTCCAATTGGGGCGATGCTCACGCCCTGCTTGGGATTGAGGCCGACCTGTGTTGCATTGACGAATACCAAGACTCCGACGGCGATGTCCTACCGATGCTGATTGAGATGCTCGCTCAGTCTGACTACAAATGGGTGGTCATATCGGGCACGGCTCGTGAGCAAGGGTCCGAGTTTTGGAAACTGTGGGAGAAGTCCACGAAGGGTGAATGGGACACCGAGGCTGGAAAGTGGGTCCACACGGACTCCAAGGCGAACATCATCGGCTATCACATTTCACAGGAGATGCACCCCGACATCACGGCCAAGGACATAGCGCAGAAGAAGGAGACCTACACACCCCGACGATTCGCCAACGAGGTGCTGGGTGAGTTCTTCGCTGGGTCCACCAAGCCGCTCACCTTTGACGAGGTGCTCCCCGTCTTTGACCGCGACCGCGATGTGGTCCGAGGGGTCGCTCCACCTGCCGAGACCTACATGGGGATTGATTGGGGGAAGGAGACGACCGTGGTGATTATTGACGAGCATAGCAACATACTGCAAGCGGTCAAGTTGGACTCTCGTGAGACAGGCGAAGGTGATGAAGTGGAGATTCTCAAGAAGATGATTGGCGACTATAACTGCGTGCAGGTCGTCGCTGATATTGGCTACGGTGCTCGGCAGGTCAAGGAATTGCAGGAGGAGTTTGGAGAGCGTGTGCGGTCCTGCTACTACTCGTCTCGGCCAATGACGCCCTACGAATACAAGAAGCGAGACAACAACCGCAACCTCATTTTCATGTGCGTCGTGGACCGCACGACCTATGTGGAGCAGACCGTGGAGGCCATCAAGAACCGTGAGGTGAGCCTACCCTATGCTGACGAATCACTCGCATGGGTGGCGCACGAGTGGTGCTCGCTGACGAGTTCAGCCGAGGCTGATGAGAAGAACACGCGCCCGATTCGGGGGCAGACCTTGACTAAATATGGGCGAGACGGAGACGACCACGCCTTCCATTCCCTACTCTATGCTCGTCTGGCGCTTGAAATCAACGACGGGGGCGCTTTGCCCGAGATGCGGACCTTCGGAGCATAAGTGCCTATGAGATGGGGGTATATAATCTTTTGCTACCTATCCTTTTGCTTCCTGTGTTGGTTTGGGCAATCGCTTCGGTCTTAAACCGCATGCTGAACAAGATTCCATCATGGCGGACGCTAACGAGGTTCTGTTGGAGATGCTCAAGGGCCTTCGTGATGATGTGGTGGTCATTCGGGACAACCATTTGGCGCACATCGCTGACGACATTCAAGAGATTAAAACCGAGCAAGTGGCCCAGCGTCGGGACATTGAGGACCTCATGGAGTTCAAGGAGGGCATCAACCAACACATCAAGTCGGGCATCACACGCCTTGTCCTCACGGCGGCGGCCCTCACGACCGCCTCGCTCGGCATCCCGATGGCGTTATGAACCTCCTATTGGGATGCGTAGGAACATGGCGAAGCGGCAGTCATCCACGAGAAGCCTATTCTGGTTTGTCTCTGTCCCCATCGTTATTGCATGGGTGTCGTTTGCTTCGTTGGCCGTCTATAAGTCCGTGGTGGACGGTATGGAAATCACCGAGAACCAATTGACGGTCATAGGGATTGTCGGTGGTCCTGCCCTGCTCATCATCACCAACCTGTTGGACCTGTTCAAGCAGGAGACCACGAATGACATTCAAAACATGACACCCCAGCACGAGGCCGACATGAAATTGTCCGCCGCACGACTTGACCACGAACTCGCACGAGCCGCCGCTCAGCACGACCACGAGATGCTCATGCAACGAGAGGGCCGTATGCCCGTGTCCCCTTCCGAGGTCCCACTCCCAGCCGATGAAGAAAACTGATAGGCGCTACCTTAATATAGGAGTGGCGCCTACGACTATACATGGCGAACAACACGAACAGCCCCGAGGTCCTCGCACGCCTCATTTTGAAGAACGAGTTTGACCGAGACGACTACTCTTGCGGCGTTGGCGCCGTTGGCTACATCTGCCCCAATGGGACCAACCCCGATGGCGGCATGGACCGAGCCGAGGGTGAGATGCTCGCCGCAGAAGCCAAGGAACTCAAGGCTGAGTGGTTGGAACTCACGGGCAACGAGTGGACTTGGAAGGACATGGAAGCCGCATTGGCTGAGTGGAAAATCCGAAAGCAAATCGCTGGCGCTGAGCGCCGCCGCTTGGCTCGTGAGGCTTGGAAGCGCACTCAGCAAGTCGGAACGCAAGTCTCCGAAGAGGAGATGGAGTCCATCGCTGAGGCCGAGTCCATGGTCGCCTCCATTGAGGCTGGCGAGCGCAAGGCCGCTGAGGACTACGGACAAATCGCTGGGTGGAGCAACTCTGGCTCCCGCAACCGCTTCGGTCAAATGGAGTGGATGTGAACACCGTTAAGAACTTGGGCGTCAAGCCCTACACATGGCGGAGCGCAAGCGACGAAGGTTCGGTTTCCTTGGGCGTGGTCGCAAGACTGCGGCCGACGAAGGAGACATGAGCACGAAAGCACTTGCATCCCTGTCTCGCATCGGTCAAGCGACCAGCGTGGATAAACGAACGGGCAAGAAGTCCAGCGGTGGCCACCAATTGGTTAGCCCCGCCGTCATACGAGACATCAGCCTCAAGTCCGAGGTCATCGCCGCAATTTTGAGACGGACGGTGGACGATGTGCTCGGCAACGGTTATCGCTTTGACCTCGCAGAGGGAGTGGAGCGTGGGAACCCCGAGGAACTTGAGCGCCTACGCCTCTTCTTCTCCATGCCGAACCCCGACGATATGGGGAACGAGTGGCTTGAGTCCCTCGTCTATGACCTCGTGCTCTATGGAGACGCATACCTTGAACTGGATGGGAGCGGAGACACCAGCGACGACGAAGGCTCCGACTGGACCTTCGGAGGGAACCTCGTCTCCATGTGGAATATCCCAGCCGACACCATGGAGATAATCCCGAACGAGCGTCTCCCGCCCCCTCCCGAGATGGCGTATGTGCAAACGCTCAATGGAATGAAGCGCCGCTTCTCAGCGAACAAAGTGCTCCACATCGCCAAATACAAGCAGGGTCGTGGCTACGGCACCTCTCCACTCGTGCCCCTATTGCAGACCATCGCAGGGCAATTGAACCTCTCAAACTACATCAACGAGCAGTTCACGGGAACGCTCCCAAAGACCATCCTCAATGTGGGCGACATCAGCAACGCTGAGATGAAAACGATGTTGGCCATGCTTGAGCAACAATTGAGCACGGGCAAGTCGCCCTTCGGCTTGGTCGCTGTGAATGGTGGAACGGGCTTCCAAACCCACCGCCTTATTGACTCCATTAAGGACGGCCAGCACCTTGACCTGCTCTATTACTACCGAGAGGAAATCTGCGCCGTGTTCGGCATCCCACCCATGAAATTGGGCTGGGTGCAGACAGGCAAGATGAGCAACCCCGAACAACAATTGGAAGCGTGGTATGATGTGGTGGAGTCCTACCACCATCGCATCGCCTCCATGATTAACCACCGCATCCTCTCCATCCTTGGTGTCAAGGATTATGTGTGGCGCTTCAACACGATTCGCCCGTCTAAGGAGAAGGTCATGGCCGAGGTCGTGCGTGCCCAAGGGCAGGCTATCGCCGCACTTAGGCAAGAGGGGGTTATCACCATCAACGAGGCACGAGCCATACTTGGATATGAAATGCTGGAAGATGACAAGGCATCCGACCCATTCTTCATCAGCCCCAAGTTATCCATCAACCAAGGAGCAGAAGCCGCCGCAGAGGCCGCAGGAGACGCTCCTGTGGACGAGGAACCTTCCGAGGACCCTACACCCCCCGAGGACCGAGAGGAAGCGCTGGGGACGCCGTGGGAGGTGTTTTAGGTGCAAATGGATATTGACGCTGGTGTATTCAATCGGCTCGGAGCGTCATTTCAATTTCTTGGAGTGTTCATGGACCGCCAATGCGCCATGGATATGCAACGCCTCATGGGCGAGAAAATCCTCGCCAAGGCGCTGGAACTCGTGCCTGTTCGCACAGGCGCTCTCAAGTCCACAGGGCGCGTTGTGAAGTCGCAGGACCGCAAGGGAATAGAGGTCCGATTCGGAAACGGTCGTATTCAATACGCCTTGGTCGTTGAGTTCGGTCGCATTAAGTTCGCTCCGTTTCCACCCAAGCCCTACATTCGCCCCGCTGTTAAGTGGGCCTCACGCAACTTCAAACGAGATGCAAAACTCAAATTGGATAAGGCGATAGCGGCTTCACTACCCAAGGTCATAACGAGCAGAGGTATGCGTGGCGGTGGAGGAGGAACCTCGTATGGAAGATGAACACATCAAAGCACCAATCTCAGCATCAGTCAAGAAGGCGCTCGCTGAGAAGGCGAAGAAGCACAATGAGAAGCACACAGCCGCAAGCAAGCGGACCAGCACTCGGACCCTTATTGCCGTTTTTAGGCGTGGTGTGGGTGCCTACAACACGAACCCGCAGAGCGTGCGTCCGTCCGTTTCATCAGCCGACCAATGGGCGTATGCTCGTGTGAACTCCTTCCTCTATGTTCTCCGCAACGGACGGTTCCGAAGCGGCAAGCATGACACCGACCTACTACCCAAGGGGCACCCGCAGTCCACGAAGTCGTTTGACTACGACGAGAAGGCCCCCAAGACGAACTTCCCCAAGCGTGGGGACAATGACAAGGTTAGTCTCGCCAATAGCGAATATCAGCAGTTCCCCTTGGCCTATGCGCTGAAATTGAGGGAGGAGCACCCCGATATATGGCGCAAGGGCGGCAACATTCTCGGCAACACGCAGTTCAACCGACTCCGCAAGGTCAAGTCTGGCGGTGTCAAGACTCCGACCGACGAGAAGGCAGTCCGCCTCCGTGAGGCTTGGGCCGCTCGCCACCTCAAGGACTACCGCCTCGCTGGCGTGGTCGCTCAAATCAAGTGGCTCGTCGTCGGTTCCCGAGGCGTTGGCCACATGAAACAGGTCATTGATGAGGCCCGAAAGAAAAGCCTTGAGGAATAAGTATATATAGGGGTGCTCCCTACGCTTAACCATGAAGCAATACTTCACGGACGAAAACGGAACATGGATGGAAGATAATTTTCAAGTCGGCGAGCGCTACGGCTCGTCGCAAGTCGTTGTCCTCAAGCGAGGCGAGACCCAATCCAACGGTAGCACCACCGTGGTCTTTCAACACCTTGAAACGGGCATGATTGAACAAGTGAGCACGGACCCACACACCTCCGTGTATTGGACCCAAGACAACTGCCGCTACGAGAGCATTTATGTGAGCATGCTCGGTGGCGTCGTCAAGTCCAACGACCCGAACTACTTCGCTCTCAGTCGGTAGGCGTCTTATAGGTGGGGAAACGACCCCAACCCATGGGACACGGAAAGAAAAGGCTACACAATCGCGCCCCTCGGTGGGTCATTGAGGGCCTTGATGCTTTGGAAGCGGACCCTCCAAAGGACCCGTGGCCAACTTCATATTTCATTGAGTTCACCTACGAGTGGAGAACCGCCCGCCTGTCTCAGTATCAAAGCCTGCGATGGCCTCCACGCGATTGGGACAACACACCTAACGAGATGGCCGCCCTCCTACGAATGAAGGGCTGGACCAATCGGAACAAGGGCACAGGCCGTCCTGCTGTGTGGGAACGCTCATAAACCACATAGGGCGAACCCAAGGCTATGAGCAGTCTTGACAACGCCACCGTCGTTGATTCACAAGTGTTCTCCGCCATCGCTGGCGACGCTCGTGAAGCCGTGTTTGAATACCGACTCACAATGCCGTTCAAGGTGGATAAGGAACACAAACCCGACCACGATGACGATGATGTAGTCGTCTATGGACCCGTCTATGTTGGAGACGACACGATGTTGGACCGCCACAAGGAACTCGTGGACTCAAAGGCCATCATGGACTCGTGGGAGTCCTACTCCAAGAACCCCGTCATTCTGTATAACCACCGCAAGGACTACGGCGTCATTGGCCTCATGGAAGAGGTTGAAATGGGCGAATACACCAAGCCCGACGGAACCAAAATCCAAGCCGTGTTCGGTCGTGCCCGTATTGATGGCGGCGAGAAGGACATCACCCGCAAAATCAACAAAGGGATGCTACGAGCGTTCTCCATCGGCTTCATCGCCAAGGCTGGCGTCAAGCAAGGCGACGGCGACGATGCCTACCTCACCTTCACCGAAGTGGAGTGGATTGAGACGAGCGTGGTGGATATTCCTGCGTCTCCCAATGCCCTATTCAATGTCAGCAAGTCTCTGATTTCCTACAATTGTTGTGAGGGTGAATGCTCTTGCGGCAAGAAACACATCGTCGCCGTGGAAGAACGGGATGGTTCGTATGTCATTGAGTTCGGCAAGGCTGAGGAAATGCCCGAAGAAGGACCCCAAGAAGGGACCGAGATGGGCTTTGACGCCGACCTCATCGTGGAACTAAGCGACACAATCGCTGGATTAGAAGCAAAATTGGCTCATCTCCAAGAGGTTATTGACGGCGATACCGTTAAAGGCCATGATGATAGCCAACAGGCCATGACCGAGCAAGAAATCGCCGAAGTCGTTGAAGAAGAAGTCGTTGAATTGACGGCAGAAGAAGAGACCTTCACCATCAAATCCGAAGAGGCACCCGTTGTTGAGACCAAGGCCGAAGAAGAAACCGAAGAAGAGGCTCCTGTTGAAGAAGTCGCCGAAGAGGTTGCTGAGGAAGCCGAAGAAGAAGTCGCCGAAGAGGAACTTCCCGAGGAAGTCGTTGAAGAAGTCGCCGAAGCAGAGGAAGAAGAATCCGCTCCCGAAGTCGTTGAGACCAAGGAAGCCGAAGAAGCCGACACCACCGTCGCAGTCTTGTCCGAAGTCGCCAACTCCCTAACCGCTGTTGAGGCTGGTCTGAAAGAACTCACCGCTCGTCTTGACGAGACGGAGAGCCTCAAGTCCATGCTCGCTGAGCGGGACGCAACCATCTCAGAACTCACCGAGGCTAAGGCCGCCGCCGAAGCCGAGGCTGAAATTGAATCCGAAGTCTCCCGCCGCCTTGGCGAGAAGATGAGCGAACTCGGTTTGAGTGCAACCCCAGCGGTCGCCAAGCCCAAGTCCCTTTCCCCAACGACCAAGACCACCACCAAGGTGAAGTCGGGTCCAACCATGCACGACCCCGTGCCCGAAGTGAGCCAAGGAATGGCTTCGCTCGGCGACTGGTTGGAAGTCCGTCTTGCAGGCAAGAGGCTCGGTTGAAGGAGAAACGGTTAATACCCACGAACACAGGAGAGATGAAACATGAGCCAAGATATTGACTTCACCGAACTCACAGAACGAGTCAAGAACGCCCTCGCTGGTGCCGCCGCTGGAACGGGCGCCACTATGCTACCTACGGACACCGCAGACGAGATTATCGGCATCGTCTATGAGAGAAACTTCATGCGAAGTCTTTTCCCAGCCATGCCCATGAACCGTCGCAAGGTCAATGTGCCCAAGTTGAGCGGGTCGGTGGACTTCCACCAACAGACTCTCTCCATGACGGACGCAGGCACCGCCGCTTCCGAATCCCGCCACGCAACGGATGAAATCACCTTGGAACTCAAGACCATGATTGCGAACATCCCAATCGGCAACTACCTCGTCGCCTACGGTGTGGAAGGTCTCATGTCAGTCCTCCGAGACGACATCGCCTCCCGCCTTGCCTTCAACGAGCAATCCTTGCTTCTGAACGGCGACACCGAGACTGGAAGTTCATACGCTGACAACATCAACGGCGCATACGCTTCCCCAGCCAACCTCACAGGTGTCTCGGGCACAGCCAACGACTACCTGCTTCTCTTTGACGGTCTCCGCAAGTCTGCAACAGCAACCCCTGTCGCAGTCGGAGGAACCTTCGCTCTCAGCCACCTCCGAACCGCCATCGCCTCCCTTGGAGTCTATGCGGACAACCGAGACGACTTGGCCTTCATCGTGCCTCGCAACCTTGAGGTCCAACTACTTGGCTTGACTGAACTTCAAACCGTGGATAAATACGGCCCTGCCGCAACCATCCTCTCTGGTGAAATCGGTCGCATTTACGGCATCCGTGTCTTTGGAACTGGCGCTCTCGCCACCAACCTTGATGTGGACGGCGTTTATGACAACACCACAGGCGGTGCTGTGCAGAACACAACCGTGGCTGTCCTCACCCACATCCGCTCCCCAATGATTGGAAACCCAACCGTTGCTGAGCGCCGATTCAGCATTGGCTTCCACGACGAGCCAACCAAGGACCGATTCGTGCTCATCCCCAAGCAGGATATTGCCTTCGGAGTCCGCTACCCCGAAGCCATCTGCCTCTTGACGGGCATCGCTACGGTTTGAGGCTGACCTCGCTCGGCTTGCTCTCCTTGGACGCTCGCTGGGCGGGCACCACCATGGGAGGGAACTGAATGACGGCCATTGACTATTGCACCCTCGCCGAGGTTGAGACCTACGCAGGCATCAATTTCAGCGACGGCATCGGACCAAGCGACTCAGAAGTCGCCACGATGATAAGCAACGCCTCACGCATGGTTGATGCCTACGCAGGACGACAACTGGCTGGGACCGAATCATTCGTTGAATATCAAGACTCCACCGAGCGTATGCGCCACCTCGTATTGAGGAACCGCCCTATCGTCTCGGTGGCCTCGGTTGAGGAAACCAAGTCCGATGGGAGCACGACCACCCTCGTTGAAGGACGCACTCGTGGCGACTCCGATTGGTGGCTGGACGACTCTGAGTCGGGCATCATTCGGTTCCATAACGCAGTCGGCCTCAACGCCCTGCAATTGTTCAAAATCACCTACACGGCTGGACGCACAGCGCCTCCAATTGAAGCCAAGATGGCGACCATCCTTCTCGTGGTCCGCCAAGCCGCTCGTGCCGCTCTCAACGACGAGAACTGCTCGGAACGCATCAAGGAGATGTGGCGACCACTCTTGGCCACGACGGAGAGCGAATATCGTGAGATGCTTGAGCGTGTCAAGCGCGATTCGTATTCTGCCGTTGCCGTGTTCGGGAATGGCGGTGCTTGAGCGTGGTGGGCGGCCAACCTCCTCTGGTGGACCCCCACACCTTGCTCACGGGGCTTATTGAGGACAATACCCCAGCCGTGGGTGGCTGGACCGTCGTGGTGAACGACGGATGGATTGAGGCCAAGAAGCAAAAGACCTACCAAATCGCCATCACCCAAGAATACGGTGAAATCCGAACCGCCAACCTCGGAGGCTCTCAGTCCGACTCCGACGCCGTTCCCCGTGTGGTATCGCAGTTCTTCCTCATCACCCTCTTCCACCCCACCCGTGTGGGCGTGTGGACGCTTTACAGAGCGCTCACACAGGTGCTCAACGACCGTAGCCTCACCACGAATGGGGTGAACGGCAACACCGACTACAAATGGTGCCGTCTTGCCCGCTCAGACGAGGCTAAGGCCATCAATAGCGTGGATAAGGTGTGCGGTCCCGATAAGCGAGAGGGCGACTGTCTCGGGTATCGCATGGACCTCACCATGGAACTCCGATGGAATGAATAGGCAACACCTTAATATAGGTGGGGGGCATAGGGCAGAACATGATGATTCCCCTGCCCGACTACATCAAAGCCGCCATTGAAGCCCACGCCGAAGAGTTCCTCAAGAGAGCCAACGGCAAGGGATTCATCCGATTCACCAAAGGAGACGCCTACTCGTGGTGGAGCCACTTCTTTGACCGAACGGGGTGGAACCACTACTGCGCCTACCTCGTGAACGCCAACGGACCATTTCAAGAAGGGACGGTGGAAGCATGAAGCGACGAACCTCTTGCCCTCCCTACACCTGCAAGACCAACGGTCGGACCTACAAAATCAAGGACAACGGCACTTCTCGGATTCCCCCAAGGATTGAGTGGACGGGCAGAGTCCGAACCGTCATTGGCCACTACGCCTGCTTCAACTGCGGTGGCTATTGTGTTCCTCCGTATCACCCCGAAGGTGAATACCGACCCAAGACGGCTGAGGAAATCGCACTCGTTCCCGAGGAACTACGCCATACCCTTTGAGCGGTGGGTTAATATAGGAGTGGCGCCTACGATTAACCATGGCGACCCACGCATACCACACGGCCCAAATCGTTGAAACCTTGAACCTCGTGCCCCACGGCTCCACCGTGGCGGCTGACTTGAACTGCTGGATTGGCCTTCAAGCCTTGGACGAGAATGCTCCCGTGGTGTATCACAACTGGGGCATCATCCGAGACCACTTCACAGGCGAGGAGACTGAAATGGTCATCCTCTCTGCCGCTGACGGCTTCCGTGAGTGGTCCCGCTCGGGCATCATGGAAAAAGTGCACATCGCCAACGCCATTCGCATGGAGCGCTCCGCAGGCACCCGCATGGCCATCGCTGGCGGTATGATGCTTCGTGGCTTCAACTCCACCGAGGTCAAAGACGCATACCGAGCCGTTTGCCGCCGATGAGGTTAAGAACCATCTTCGGGTTTGAACGGTTCATGGCTACCAAGAAAAAGGCTCCAAAGGCCGCTAAGGAACCCAAGGAAGAAGTCGTTGAAGTGCCCAAGGAAGAGGTCAAGGAAGAGGTCAAGAAGGCCGCTCCCAAGAAGGCCGCTCCCAAGAAGGCCGCCATGAAGGTCGGCTTGGAACACCTCCCCGACCCCGACTTGGACCCAATGCAACTCGCTGAGTTCATCACCGCTTCCTATCACGCTATGCTGGGACGAGACCCCTTGGATGTTGAGATGACTCACCACCTGCGAACCGTGGAAATACACAAGCGACCACGAGCCGACATTCACACCGATGTCCGCAAGGGTGGCGAGTATCAAGGCCGCCACGCTCTCAAGGGCGAAGGAACCCTGCTCGGTGAGTGAGGGGGCCTCCGTGCCCCACAAGGACCCTGTGAAGCGAAAAGCGTATCAGAAGCGCTACCAAGAAGGATGGTATGCCCAAAACGGCGACCATCGCCGTGAACAGGTTCGTCGTCGTCGTCGTGCCCTCAAGCAACGATACCGTGAGTTCAAAAAGACGCTCTCCTGCGAGAAGTGTGGCTTGAGTGGGGAAGAGTCCCCATGGGCACTTGACTTCCACCACAGGGACGAGGACAGGCAGAAAAAGACCACCTCCGTCTCTCACCTCGTCTCGGGTGGCTACGGTTGGGACCGAATCATGGAGGAGGTTGCTTTGTGTGATGTCATCTGCGCTAATTGTCATCGCAAGGAGCACTACGAAGAACACATGGAGAAAATAGAGCAGGGCCTTGAAGGCGAGGACCTGTTGCCTACTACAATCAATAACCCCGAGTTCGCACGGATGGGTCGCAAGAAGCAACGACGACGACATCGCCTTGAGCGACGAAAAGCGGCTGAGAAGGCGCTTGAGAAGCACGGGGGGCGCGACTACATCGCAGGTCCAAGCCCCAAGGAAGAACAGTAGGCGCAACCTTAATATAGGTGTGCGTGTCATGGCTATACATGACCGAAAATCTGATGCGAGCCAAGAGTGTTCAACACGCCGAATATGAAATCATTGAGCACCTGCTGGGCGAGATTGACCTTGCGTATCTCAAGGAGATGATGTGCGACAACGAGCACTCAACGAAGCGCTTTGACACCGCCGCCAAGAACCTGTGCGACCGTTTGACGGCCATGGCCGAAGTCCGCCGCAAGAACCTCCCCAAAGGGCACCCCGACCGAGAGGTGAATGGCTGATGCCTTGTCCCAACTGCGGAGCGCCTGTTCGCTACACGAACTCATTCCCCACCTACGACGCCAAGAAGCCGTATGGCTATGACAAAGCCGAGTGCCTTGGTCGCGTGGAGCGTGAGGGATGGAGCACCACAAAGGCTGGTGAGCGCAAGTGGCGTGTCAAATACGAATCAGAGCCATGTGGATGGAAGGACGGCATCGCCGCCAAGAGGTCCGTCGTGGCCAAGGTGAAACCCCCTTCTTTGAAGCCAATAGGTGAGACGCCCGTGGCCGACGAGGGCACACATCACGACGAGCCAGCAGGACGCCTCTTCCTCAAAGACTACCGATGAGGTTTTTGACCATGATGGCCAAGGCCATGACATGCAACGCAACCACCAAGCCACGGCACTCTTGAGAGCCTGCCGACAGGTCCCCGATTGGTGGACCGTGGGTGGACGACAAAATCCGTATGCGATTGAGTTCGTCGGTCTTGGAAGCACGGCGCAGTTCTATTCCAAGACTGGAACCTACACAGGCGAGGGGACAATAACGATGTGGATTCGCCCCACGGCGACCATAGCGAACGGCGTGAACTACGGCCTGTTCGCCATCTATGACTCGGGGCTGGGGCAGGACATATGGACGCTGGAACTGCTTGGAGACACCACCAACGGCAACACGGTGGAACTGTTCATGCAAGGCGTATCACAGGGCAAGGTCTTGAACATTGGAACCACATGGAGCAACATCACGATTCAGTTCACGGGTGGCGTAGCGTCGCTGTATCACAACGGCACACTCTCCTTCGTTGGCCTTGGTTCATACCTTGGCCCAGCCACCCAGCACACCATCGGCATTAGCCAAAAGCCACCACCCGCCGTGTCCGCTTATTTGAACGAGGTCATCATAGACGAGGTGGCCTTTTTTGATGCTAACCCGACCCCATCCGTGCTTTACAATTCGGGAGTCCCGTTGGACTACGGGAACGACTACCCAAACTTGATTGCATCATACGAGGTGGAGAAACCCGTCGGGGCTATCAACGCCAATACCCTCGGTCCCACCTACTATCCCTCGGGGACGACGCCATCGTCGTTCGTGTTCGGCGGCTCAACGACGGGCGTGGTTGAAATCACGACCGAGGCGCTCCGCTCGTCTGACACCAACGCCTTCAAGGAGATGACAACGAACTACGGTGATTATGTCCGTGGGACGCCCGTGGGGGGCGCTACACCACTTGGAGTGGGCGTGGACCTACCCGATGTCGCTTGCGGCCTCATGCCCTATCCTGCTGGCGCTGGATGGAGCACACTCGGCTACACGGGAGCGTATGTCGGCAACAAAGAGGAGCCAGCGGCCACGCCCGAGGCATCCAAGGCAACCACCATGACCAGCGACGACCCAACCACCTACGCCGCCGTAGGGGGCACGGCCTCGCTGACTGGCGTGGTGGACGCCCGTGCTGGGCGCCTGTTCCTGCCGTTGTTCGTGAAACGATAGGCATA
>Ga0098046_1000015_pt1 | contig 73399 bp, 54 predicted proteins | sample 11BtaG_FD_77067 | JGI IMG/M metagenome (GOLD analysis project Ga0098046, IMG submission 77067) | Marine viral communities from the Subarctic Pacific Ocean - 11B_ETSP_OMZ_AT15265_CsCl metaG | ecosystem: Environmental > Aquatic > Marine > Oceanic | place: Pacific Ocean | collected 2015-01-16
CGGCCATCCAACGTAAAGCAATGTTATCACGTGGGTGACAAGCACCACCGTCTCCCATGCCTGGCTTCATATAACCTGGTCCCATAATACGTCTGTCACTAGTTGCTAAGGCATCACATACTACTTCTGCGTTTATGTTACCCAAGTTCTCTGCTACGTCTTGTATCATGTTTACTAGACTTACTTTTGCTGATATAAATGTATTGTAAAATACTTTAATACATTCTGTTTCGTCCCAAGTACCTATAATGTATCTTGGTTCGTTCTGCATAATTGTTTTGTAGAAGTCTACAAGTTCTTTTGCATCACCTGTTTCACTTCCATCTTCTGTTCCAATCATTACCATTTCTGGATTAACCATATCCCACTTTACTGTACCCATAGCAATTAAGTATGGATTGTAAACGAATCTGGCATTTGGAATTAAATCAATAAATTCTCGTCTGGTTGTACCAGGAAGAACCGTTGATATAAGGACTACTAATTGGTCTTTTGTTGCAACCGCATTTACTTCGCTAAGTACTTGTTTGACTAATCCATAGTCAAAGTCCTTATTTGGTAAATGGCTGGTTGGTGCTTTTCCATCATACTGTGGGTCATGCGGTGTGGGTACAGCAATAAAAACAATATCTTGTCCTACAACTGCTCCTTCCAACGTGTTACTCATTGTAAAGTTTTCAGGCTCTACAGGATTAACATCATAACCAACAACATCATGTACTTCAGCGACCATCTCGGCACAGGCTTGTCCTAACTTACCTACACCGATAAATCCGACTGAGGCCATCTTTATCTCCTGTTGTGTGTATAAAATACAGTTATATTTATCAGGAAAATTATAAGGATTTCTTATCTTTGGTTGTGCTTACGATCAATTCTCATCCACCAGTCATATAATTCTGAGTCTAGTTTGTAAACATCTTCTATAGTATGAGGTTGGTCCGGTCTCATTTCTGCAATTTTTCTTTGCCAGCCTCTGCCCCTAAAAAAGTTATCTTCATGTTCTTGTGGCCATTGCTCTTCAAATGTTGGTACTGTTAGCATATTTTCTAATTCGTTTATTAGTGTTTGTTGCTTATATGTTGCACGTGGACGTATATAGTCTAAGTTCTCATGTATAATTCTATCTAGTATATGTCTTGGCCATGCCATAGGACTCATTACAATATCACTATGGAATGCAAACATTCTTTTTGTTTCTATTTTTACATCCAATTCTATTGCATAGTCAAAAAAGTTTTTAAGATCAAACATGCCAGGACCTGTGAGCGTTAAATCCATTAACATTTTATCATTACCGCCTGGTAATGCCACACCTTCTCTAAAATTTTTATCCCATTGTTCCCAATCTAAACCTGTACGAATAAACTCTCCTATCCAACCTGTACCATCTATACTTGCACACATTGTCCAATCTTTTGCTTGTGGTAACCAGTCATATAAGTAATGCTTACCTAATCTCACACGACTTAAATTACTGTTGTAACGTAAGTGAACAAGTTTTAATGTATCATCTTGTGATAGTCTATCCATTGCTCGCCAATGTATATCATACATTAATGGTTCGCCACCTACCCAGTACAACTCTTCTACGGTGCCACTACAAATATATTCCCAAAATTCTTCTTCTACTACCTCTTTTTGAAACTTGTCAATTATCTTTTTATTCTCTGGAACCATGAACGGCTGGTTTTCAGGCGACCATTGATTATGTTTTCTCTTTTCAGATTCCCATGCTGAACTGAGCGGTTCACCACACATACGGCATTTAAAATTGCATAAATTACTAACCCTATAATCAAAAGAGATAGGTTCCATTGTAGTATATCCATTTTCGTCTGTCTCCTCAAAACATTGATCTATTTTATTCTCAAACAAGTAACCTGTAAACCACTGTCTATATGTGCTTTGGCTTAACACACTATCGTTACAAACATTACATTGTGGTATTTCTTCCCCTGCCATAAGTTTCTTTCTTATGTCCATCATGTAAGGTGAGTTCCAATGTTCTTTTAATGTTACTGGTTTGTAGTCTGCTATTGTTCCTACTGGTCTAAATAATCCTGTGCTTTCATCATTACTAGCATCTATATATTGTTTTTGCATCATATGATCTTCACGTGATGCACAACACATACGCCTCTCACTTTGAGGAGAAATATATGTGTGGGTCCAAGGTGCAGTACAGAAAACTTTATTTTCTGAATCTGGGTGCATAGCACCGTGTTCCCATTTAGGTCTTATTTTACTCATATTTTAAACTAGGGTCTAAAAGTACATCTCTATCTATGTCCTCTGTGATTACCCATTCTTTTATATCTTCTTCCGTAATATCACAGTAATTACAAGGTTCACCTCTTAGTGTTGCTGTTAAGCCTGCTTCTTTACAATTATGTTGCCAAAATTTTAATTTTATTCTATTATCCATTTGCTATTTCTAATTGATTCATATTAATAAAGAAGTCATAAAATTTTTCAGGTGTTAAAACTGCAGGATTAAAAGGTTCGTCATCTCCTAAAAATTTTTCTATAAAGTCTACATTCTTAAATACCACAGCACAATCAGGAAATATATCTTCACATCTTGCTTCGTATCCTACATCACAACTAAATTTTTTATTTAGGTCATCTATTTTATGTAAGCCTAATTCTTCTATTTGCGGAGGAAATTTAATTGTAGTATGATATAATCTTATTCTTTGCCTGTGTGTTTTATTCTTATAATATCTATTGATCATTGTTTCAACTAATTCTTCATTTTTACCTGGGCAAATAAATTCATTAAAATTTTCTGCACAGAATCTCAAAGTTTCGTCATCATCTGCTGAATCAAAATGTGCCTTAATCATTGTTGCGTCGGTATTATCTTTTACCCATGTTCCAGCCTCGGTGTCTGTTATACTCCATATTACAGGAATACCTATTTCTTCTGTTAGTTTATTAAATTTCTGTACAGTAAATTGGTCTAACTCACTTTTCTTAGCAACTTCTATATATGGAAGATTCCCCCATTTACTGTTTATACTAACATATTTTTTATGTTCCGGTATGGTTATATTAGGTGTTGATTTAGACATAACTACAGCATCGGCATTACATTGTGCGGCGGCGATAATTCTTTTTTCTATTTGTGACCAGTCATTCTCATGACCTATACTGATATTAGCATATAAATCAATCATTTGCTCCCCCAAGTCCGTCTGTATCTGTATCCCATCCTATACTACTTCCGCCTTTAGGTTTATAATCTGGTTCAAATTGAAATAAGGTATCGTCGTAATCTTCATCACTTTCGCCTGTTTGTCTGCCTCTCATCTTCATTTCTACAACTTTAACTTCACCGTCTTCAGTAACAATACGTTTAGCATATAAACTATCTGTTACACCATGTGTTTTGGGTGCCTGTACATCTGCTTCATCTTCTCCTAAAGGTATTATTTTAATATTGTCATAAAATTCTCCTAGTCTAGGAAATGTTTCTTTAAAATTAAATCCGCGTCTTGCATCATATTGTTCGTAAAATAATTTGAAGTCGTGTTCTAGTAATTCCCTATCAGCAGTATTTCTATGAGGAGTTTTTACAACATCCAGGTATTCTATAAGTCTTGTTAATTGATCTTGTTCCCATGGTTGCACTAATAGGTTACCGCTTTTATCTTTCTCTTCGCGTTCTCTTACGCCCTCTAACCATGTACTAATTTCATCATGATACATTTTACGCAAGTTATCGGGTAATGTTAAGGGCGATTGGAAACTAGGGAAACGTAAAATATTACAGGTAAATCCAGGACGATTATGGCCGTATTTACGTTTCATTCCTAGCATCCAATCTAAAAATTCCACTATGGTATCTAAGCATAGTGCATTAATTGTCATCATCATATGTAGTCCTTCTATATTTGCTTCACTACATATTCTTTCAAAATTTTGTGTCCAGGTATCCCAATCTAATCCATCTCTAATATATTCTGCCTGTTTACCCATTGCTTCGCAACTAGAATATAAATGGAATCTATTAATATTTTGTGTACCTGCTATTAGTTTATCTAATAAACCTTTCTTTGCCATTAGGTTACTGTTAATAGCAAATCTCATATTGTCTTTATTTGGTTCGTCAGTTGTTTCAAACCAATCAAACAATTGATAAATGTCTGGAGTCATTAAGGGTTCACCGCCTGTGACTCTAATCTCTTCTAAATCTTTACTAAGTTCTGGCCACCATCTCCAAAATGCATCTACATAAGGATTAGTTTGACTGTCATCAAATGGCTCGGCGTAGGGGGCATCATCTATAAAGTGTCCTCTGGCGTCACTCTTAATACCTTGATAGCCTCCGTTAGTTCTAATATCTTTTACCCATGTAGAGGAGAATGCAGGATTACAATAACTACATGCTAACTGACAAGTTCTATTAAATGCTATCTCTAATGTTTTTAAGTTTACGTCAAACTGAGGATCTAAAGTTGCCGCAGTATGTAAGTCATCATCTTCATATATAACTGTTTTATATACTCTATCACTTACAGGCTCATTACCATCAGAGTCTTTTTCCATGTCTTCTATCTTCCAACAGTACTCACACTCTTTTGGTCTGTCACCTTTCTGCATCATATCACGCATTTTCTTTTTATGACGTGTGTTATGAATTGCAGAAGGATTAGTTTTAATCTCTTCTAAATCAATTTGGTGTGCAGGTGGATGGTGACAACTTGTAGTTCCACCGTGTCCTAACCATATAGTAGCATTATACCACTTGGCACCACAAAAAGATTCTGAAACAGGATCAATCATCCTTGCTTTATATTCTCTGTGACTTTCGCCTTGCTTTCTTCCCATTATTTTTCCTCTTTTGGCATACCTTCATACCAGTCTGTAATTGTGTCAACTTTTACATCTCTCCAAGCCTGTACATCTAAACCATAACATAATACAGTATGTGGACTATTGTAACGTTTTACTTCCATTGTTTGTTTATGGATATCTTTGTTAAGTGTACATGGCATAATTCTATGCTCACCTGTATCTATTTTAGTATATTCTAAAGTAACAACACCTTTATAAAGTGCTTCTACTATTTTATTTGCGTTCATACTTTTCCTTAAATCTTTTTCTAGATGTTTCACCGTCTGCGTACTTGTGATTTACTTCACTATGATGTTGTTCATCTGCTCTTACTTTTAATATAAGGTCTGATAATTTTGCAGACTTTTTCATCTTGTAATACTTTATTGCTAGTTCAGGCGCAGGAACATTTTCTACTGCTCCGCTTTGTACTAATGCCAAATAATCTGTATAACTGCGGACTGCTTCTTCTTCAAAGTATGCAATCATTCTGTGTGCTGTTTTGTAACTTACTGTATAAAGAATTGTATAAAATATCATAAAAATAAATTGTGCTAACAACACTAGTAATCTTTCAAAAAGATTAGGTTTTGCTATTTCAATAAAAAACATAAGATGCATTCTTTCGTTTTCTGCTTCTGCTAACATTTCTCTGATATCAGGACCATAGCCAGTTTTCATTTTACGCAAACTTTTGAAATGTAATATCATACCTGCAACCATACCAGGCACACCTGCTACTGTTTCTAATACCACTGCTCTGTGTCCGTATCTTTTTGCAAAAAAAGTATCTGCAAAAAATCTAAAAAATTTTGTCATTGATTTTGCAAACCAATCGCTCATATCATTGCCTCTGCTTCTTTACAAATATTCCACCAGTCTTCCATATCTGGAAATGTTGATAAAAAATCTGTATCTCTACGCTCATCATGTTGCGTAAAAAATTTATAAAAATTTGCTCTTGCTTTAAGCAGTTCTTCTTTATCCATACTGGAACCTGCTTTCATCCATTCTAAATTACGTCTAACTTTATCTATTTCAAAGTCTTTAAATCCTCTATAGTCTATATTTACTTCATCTGCTTGATTCATCTCCATAAAGGCTATTGCTTCTTCCAAATAACTTTGATAGTAGTCAGGCATTATTTGTATACATTGCCAAAGAGGTGCCCTAAGTAAGGGTATATCAAACCATATTCTCTGCTTAGGTCTTATTTCATAGTCATCATGCTTATGGTCGCCGTTATCAGGTATAGGTATGTATTTTATACCTTGTCTATCTTTAGCATATTCCTCTCGTAAATCTAATATCCATTGTAGGTAATCTTTTAAACTTGTTAAACTTAATACATTAAATGTATTAATAAATGTTATAGTACTGTTGTCTGTTTCGCTTAAAATACGTTTTACATTTTTTTGTAGCACTGAAAAATCCATACCATTACGCATATACTCTGCTTGTACACCGTAACCATCTACACTTACAAATGTGGCAAAGTTCTTACATGCTGGTGCTACATACCAGTTGTTCCCTGAGTTTGGATTAAACTTTTCTGGGTCTTCCCAAATTTGTATCTCTTCTAATCTTTGTAGTTTCTCTATAAACATATCCATTAAGATAGGTTTAGGTGGTACCATGTTCGATGTCATAGACATCTCCAACCAGGCATTAGGATTTTTATATACATAGTCTAACACTTTAAATGTATTACTATCCATTAATGGCTCACCGCCAGTCATACGAAACACTTCTAATGTTTTATATAACTCAGGCCACCATTTCCAGAATGCTGTAACGTATGGATTTTCGTTTTGTGCAAGTTTTGTAGGAAGTAATCGTTGCCTACTCAAACTTTCTAAATTATTATGCTCTCCCTCTACTATATCGTATGCTCCCCATTCTTTAATTTCCTTTTCCCAACTATTACTTAAATGTGGTGAGCAATAACTACATTTAAAATTACATGCTTGGTTAAAATTAACTTCTACATATCTCGGATTTATATTTCCGTCAGCACCTGCTTCTGCTATTTCTTCTCTGGCATTTTGTGCCCAATACTCTCCACTACGATATACACGATCACTTCTACCGCCTACATCTTCTATACGCCAACAATAACTACAACCTTCTGGTCGCTCACCTGCTAACATTTGAGCTCTTTGCTCTTTCTTTTCTTTTGTGTTATGTAGTGCAGAAGGATTTATTTTTAGTTCCTCAACATCTATATCATGTGTGGGAGGATGGTAGCAACTGTGAGTCTTGCCGTTAGTAAGGTGCATAGAAACCTGTGTCCATTTTGCGTAACACATTGTTTCGCTTATGGTATCTAATTGTTTCTTGGCCTTATCTGCGGCTTGATCATATATACTCATTTATTAAAATGTGACACCAAAGTTTATAGATTTAGTATCTCTTTCTTGAAACCCTTCGTCTATATGTCTCCATGAAATACCTACTGTGATATTATCTGCTAAGTCATAGTTTATTTCAAATTCGTTTCTTGTATAAGAATTATCGCCTGATTCATATAATAGTTTATTTGTTGCACTAAATTTATCTGCTAGTTTATATGATACCCACATACTATTTCTGTAAATTGCTTCACTACTGTCGCTTTCTAAGTATGCTATTGAATACTCGTTACTTATTTTTAGTCTGTCACTTCTATATACTTTATAGCCAAATCCTGCGCCTAATATACTTCTAGTTTTGTAATTGCTTCTATACTTGTCGTTATCTATTTGTACTAAGCCTAGTATATATGTTTTATCATTTAATTGATAGTTTTGTTTAAAATTAAAGTACGTTAAATTTTCTTCTTCTTCACCATCATTTTCTTCTGTAACATAATCAAATTCTATATTAGACTGCCATGGTCCAACTTCTTTATTCCAATCTATACTAAGATCTAATTCTAAATCTCCGTCATCTTCTTCTAGTCCAAATCCTACTTCGATTGCAGAAACACTATAACTAAAAAGTAGTAATACTATCGCGGCAACAAATCCTAAAACGTATTTTTTCATATCAATCCTTTTTCTAATAATTCTTGTATTTGTTTTTCTCTTATCATGGCACCCCATCTTTTAGGATTAACGTAAGTTAATTTAAAAAATTTACACATTTGAGGATTAGGGTCAAACAACATCATTTCATTTATGCTTTCGTTCAGTTGCGTACCTAGGTCTCTAATAGCAATTTCCAGCATTTCTTTATTCCAAGATACTTTTGTGTAGTTACATATCTCATCACCAGGGAATCTAGGTAATATTTGATTGTCAAAAAAGTCTTTAAACCAGTCATAGTCTGAAATAAGATTAGTATTCCAGTTACTTAACACAGTCATTTGGCACCCTAGTCTAGCACCGTAGATAGCCCACAGACCGTTCTCTACATCTGTGCCTATATTACACCATGTTTGTAATCTATTATAATTTTGCCACCAAATAGTTTTTTTAAAATCGTCTGGACCAACTCTTTTGCCTTGATCTGTACTCATTTTTACACCTTCTCTAAACCCTGCTCTAAAGGCTTGGAAAGGACTTGCTGTTTGATGTACTTCTGAAAATGTATCGTTTAGTTGTATATAGTCTAACTTCCAACAGAACTCCATACCTTCACCATCTTCTGCGGCTTCATGTGTGTTCATATCTAAAACATATTCTTTAGGCCAACACTTTAGTCCACCGTTACCATACACTAATCCATTAAGAATGTTTTTAGCATTCCAACTAAAAATACATTCACTAATAACTTTACCGTCGTGATCTGTATCAGGAACATCTAATGTTTGTTCAAAGAAGTCATCCATAACAACATTATCACCATCTACTGTGATAAATCGTTCTGTTTCGGATTGCCTCGCGGCGTCTTTATGAGCCGCATCAAAGCCTTTAACACCCTGAACACGTTTTGCCCAAGGCACTTTATTAAGAAGATCAGCCCAATGCTCTTCCGCATTAGGTTCATCGTAAGAAATATAGAATATGTCTAGTTCTGTAACATCAATCTTTGCCATATGTGTCGTCCTGTGTATTTTTTAAGTACGCACATATTTATCAAATATTTTCATTGTGTATACGTCACATTGAGTAAGATTTTTAGGTATTTTTATTTTTACTTGCTTTTTAATTAATAAGTCATGTAAAGTACATCTTACAGTATGAAGCATATAATGTGGATCGTTATCCACAGTTAAGTAAAAGGAGAAAAATTTTATTCCCTTTATGGATGCCGTTTTAGGATCTATATCCTCATATAATTTTTTAGTTTTACTGCTAAGTTTTGCTATAAAGTTATCATTTTCTAATTTTATAGATACGTCATAACTTCTAGATTTAGATTCCTCAATTTTTTCTATAAAATCTGAAGTTTTAATATAGTTTATATGTTGTGGTCTAACTAAAATGGTATGTTTAGTATCGTGTATGGGATCTGTTTTTATTATATAATCGTTTACATTTTTACCTTCTAAAATAGAGGCTTGGTCTTTTGTAAATCTTACTATTTTATTTTCTCCTTCTTCTAAAGTCACAGACACAGGCGTAACAGAAAGAATACTTCCTTCATTACTGAAAAGAATATTAACATCTTGTTCAGCATTTTCTCTTATCATATCATTTATGTCGCTATAATTTTCTTTAATTTTTAAGAAACGTTTACGTCTTGATTCTGCTGTTTTTGATACCATTTAAACTCCTAAAGTTTTATTTTTCCTTCTATTAATTTTTGTGTAAATGTTCTTAGAATTCTTGCATGATCAGTTCTTATTAAGTGATTTTTACTTTCATATTCTCCCCAACCTTTTATATGTGTTTTTTCAACTTGGAATATCTGAACATCTTCAAAAGATTCTATATCAACTTCCAAGCCTGGCCATGTTACTAATATTAATTTTTTATTTTTTTCTTTGCATTTTAATATTAGTGTTTCTAATGCAAATAAATTTGCTCTTGATAACCATTCTAAAGAAATACTTGAATAAAAATCTTGTATATTTTTATATGCCTCATCAAAATCTGAATCATACACAGACTTATGGTATTCTTTTACGTCGTCATTAGCATTTCCAAGTCTACTTAAATGTGTAGGGGAAGCATGAATATGATTTAATTTATCATTTCGATACCATGGATTTAAATCAGACTTAAATTCGTTCCAATCAGACACATAAATTTGTCTAATAATACCATCCAAAATAGACAAAGGATCATTTTTAGTTTTTTTAACTCCTCCCCTTAAAAAATCTGTTACAAAATAAAAAATTATATCATATTTTTCTAATGCAGTCTTATCATATAAAAATTTGTTTACTATAAAAACATGATTAGACCCAGGATATGATATATGATCTATATTATGCTCTTCTACATCAGCCCACATGGATAACCAATGGCCTTCTTTTTTATCTAAGTAAGCAAAACTGTCTCCTAATGCACAAATATTAGACATAGTCTTTTTCCAGTTGTTTTATTTTATCCGAATCCATCCAGTTCTTTTCTACATAATGAAAGGGATAAAGTTGTTGGAAATTTCCTATTTTAAAATCCTTATAATTTTTATAATATGTAGGTATAGCATCAGTCCAAGTATCACCAATGCCTCCCTTTATATTCTGTACATGACTTTTCATGTGTACAAACGTGGGTACTTCATCTATGTTTTCTCTAGTACACTCATGTTCTATTCCTAGTATTTGCATAGCAAGTGCAAATGCAACATCTCCGCTTAACCAATCCGGTTTACCTTTAGGCATGTATTTGAAAAACATTCTTTGCCAATGTTGGAAAATTATTTCTATCATAGCAAACAATTCACTTGCTAATTCTGATTTTTTAAAGTAAAAAAATGCAGTATAAACATTTGGTAAATTATTTTTTGAGAACCATTCTCGGTAATAATCACTTGTTGCAACTTCACCTCTGTATGTTCTAACTTTTGTTGTTGCCCATACATCACGTTGCGACATTATATCCCACCAGTAACTCACATCAGTGGGGAATATCATATCCGTATCTAATATAACAGTTTCATCATATGGAGACATATAATAATATTTCCATTTGTTATTAATTTTCCAATCTGCATCAGCGGCGTCGTCTTGCCAGGGTATATCTATTATATTATCGAAAACTCTTTTATGTTTTGCTTTAATAAGTTTTTTAGTTTTAGTATCTACACATACTGTTAGATTGCTTACAGTACTCTGTGTAAGTTTTAAATTGAGTGCAAGGGCATAAGCCTGCTCTAGATAATCAACAGTATCATTATTTTGTGCTATTACTATGTAACCTCTACTCATCAGTATTGTTGCCTTTAAAATATCTTTCTATTGCTAGTTTACAACTGTAAAATGCCAAGTAGAATCCTGCTATAAATGTAGCAATTATAAATGTGAACAACCAGTTTATAGGGTCTGCTAACATCATAAACATATTAACATATATTGCGGCATCAGATTGATCAGATGCTGTGTTGTAGTATGGATTCTCGTCACTTTCCCATTTTGCGTCGGCATCTGCCTTCCACATTTCTGCTTCTTCTTCAGCCTCTTCGGCAATGAGAATTAGTTCTTCCCACTCCTCACCACCAACTTCGCCTGTGTATTCATATACAGATATACAGCCGTCTACTAAGCATTTTTCCTTAACTTCTTCGTATGTCACTCTGTAGGTTACAGCATTCACAACAAAGCCTACAACCAATGTGTAAACTATACCTGCGAGTATGTAATACCTAGTCTTCATCTAACTTCCTCTCGCCTTTTGAATAGCCGTCTTCTGGATCTATTTCTGCATCTGCATTCATAAATCTCATACGTTGTATCAGATCCCAATTAACATCCTTCCAATTTTCTTGTATACTTGTATATTCGTCTTGTTTTTTATTTTGCATATTCTCTATCCCTCCCATAAAAACTTCTTACATCTTTATCACTATCCATATACCTACGATCTCGTCCTTTTCTATTAGAAAAGTTACAGTAAAGAGTTATTCTTACAAGGTCATCAGTAGGAACAACAGTCTTGTGCCAGTCAGTACCATCAAATAATATTAATCTGTTGTACTTGTCTTCTATATAATTATCCTTTATATAAAACCCACTATCACCGTTGCTGTAAGGATTAAGAAACATTAATGCAACAATATAAAATTTATCGGGCACTAACTTTGACTCTAATATATCTGAATGTCCATCAAATTTATCTCCATTCTTTATTATATTGATATAAAATCTTTCCAAATGTTTGAAAGATGCTTGGGAATTGAATTCTTCTAAATGTTTTCCTATGTATGTGTCCGCTTCAAAAGTTCCTATTAGTTCCTGTAAAGATGGATTTATCGTAAACAATAAGGCTCTATCTTTCTTAGGAGCGGCCTCTGTTGCTCCTATTCTTATTTGTCCATTTTTGAAAAAATTATCAATTTTGTCTAATACATTTTCCGGAAATACATTATCTATAACTTTAAAATCAGTCATCTATATATCTCCATGTTTCTCTGAACAAGCAATGACGATCGTTTCCTTCATCTGTTTTATAAACAAATTGCATTCCTAGTAATTCTGTTACTACACCCGTAAACTTACCATTTAAATTACAGGTATGTTCTATTCGGTCTCCTATATTAGGAGCCTTCTTGCTCTTCTTTTTTATACTCATACATTTCTTCCCAATAATCATATGCAACCGGGTCTAATCTTTTTGTGCAATCCTCTATAATTTTCTTTTTACGATCCTCACTTGCATCAAACCATTCTTGTATCTCATCATGTGTTCTACCACAACTAGGACAATTTGTGCCATTTGTAAAGCACCTGTCAATACAAGGTGATAAAACATTATTTGACATAATCTATCAGTTCCTTACTTACTCTATTAATTGCCCATTTATTCATCACATGTAAATCTATATCTTTCCATTTTGTTAATATAAAATTTCCAGGTTCGTCAGGTCTCTCTAAATACATAATTATACTATTTAATCCGTCTGCACTATGTATATCATCTGTATCAAAACTTTTATATAATGTAGTTGGTAGTTGAGGTATTGCTTTATCTACAAATCCCTCTATCATATGTGCGGCTATACTGAAACTGTAGTCGTTTCTATATAGTGTGCCTGGCCATCTATAAATATCTCTGTAATATGGTGCATTTTGTTTTACATGTTTAACTAATTCAAAAAAGTTTTTAACATATTCTGTTTTGCGGAAATATACTACTGTTGCCCAGTACATTGTTATACCGGTATCATGTAGCCTTTTTAATGTATGATCTTTTCTTTCAAACATGATGTCTTGGTATTTCCAGTTCATCATAAGTTCGTTATTATGATCCCAACATTGATTTAATGTATTGCTAAGTACCAAATAATCTACGTCTATTAATAATGTTTCTTCGTATGGACTTATATCGTATGCGTCACATCTATTTGCGTTGTAAAAGGATAAGGTTTCTGTTTTATGGCTTGTATCTTTATATACTCGTTGATTAGATTCTTTAAATTTTTTATCTTTTTCTACAACAATAATATTGTTTATTGCCTTTTTTATTAAACGTTTACCTAAAGTTTTTTCACCATGTTCAAGACTATGTGGATCAGTTACAACTGTGATGTTTTTTATGCCTAAGTTTTTCTGAACCAATAAAGAATTTACTACTGCTAGTTTAAAGTAATCAATTTCAGTATTATTGTGTGCGAACATAAGTACGCCACGTTTATTATTCTTCTTCATTTAGGTCTAATATTTTATGTACTTTTCTAGACTGTCTTAATTTTTCATATTCAGCATAGTAGTCATTAGTTACTTCAAAATATCTACTATATATTTCGTCGTAAAATTTTGTTACATCTACTTTAATTGGATTTTTATAAATGTCTAAGAGTACAACTTCTTTCTGACCTTCATCTAAAAGTTGTTTGCAGAATGTTATTAGTGGAACATCTATAGTAAACGAACCACCATTGATACTATAACTTAAAAGACTTTGCGTCTTAGCCTTTAATTGATTTTTTTGATTGTTTAATGTGGCTCTATAATTTGTAAATTCAAGTGCCTTTGTCAGTCTTGTACTCATACTACTATTTAAGGCAGTACAAAGTGTCTTGCTAGTAAATCTGGTTGTACGTTTGGTAATTGTTCTTTTATATAAGGATTGTTTATATCTAATCCGTTATCTTCTAGTTCTTCTATACTAGAACGTTGCCAACCTGGATTATCTGGAAATACACAACAAGGCATAGTGTTATAATAAGTATTTTCATATTCACACCACGGTCTTTTATAAATATTTACACCGTCTGGAGTTTCAAAGATACCTACATTTTCTATTCTTCCTATTTCTACCATAAGACAAGAGTCTGCATTTTGTAACCATTTTGTTTTACGTTGCATTCTATCGTAGGCCCAGCCATCTTCTGAAATGCCAAATGTAGGTGGTACAGGATTGTCTATAAACGGTCTCCATTTATCCATATATTCTTCTTGCTGTTTAAGAGTTGGTATTGATAAATCTCCTACGATATTACTATAGTTATTATCTATCCATACTTTTTCGTTTGGCCATTTTTCATATCCTATAGTAGACTCTTCCCCCTTGAATGTTTTAATTATTCCGTCATTTGCTCCACTAAGAGCAACATAAGATAGGTCCTCATTTACATATAAACTAAGAGTTTTGTTAGGTATATCGAATTTCCAATTAAGTTCCATGCTATTATTTATCCTAAAGTTTTATGTTATCCAAATAGTTTTTAAATTTTACTGCTACGTTATCCTCAATATCTTTACAGTAATGAATACAATTATGTCTATTAGCATTTATTCTGCCAATAAACTTCTTGTGTAAATCTTTTAAATCTTCTAAACTATATTCTAGTAATTTTTCTAGTTCATCTACTATAAGTTTAATTTTTATCTTTGGATCTGAATAATTATCATAAGAATGATCTATTAAGTCATCAAACATATCAAACCCTCTATGCCTTAAATGTCTTATTGCATGTTTAGGTGCTAATATTAATGGAAATGTTCCTGTAATAAATGCTTTTAAAGTTTTTTCTGTTATAAAAATTTTATCAGCACCGCCTCTATCTAACGGATGATCATTTTGTTCACAACTTGTTTCTGCTACCACTGTTATCAAACTATCTTCGTTAAAGTTAGATAAGGTTTCATTTACGTCGCTGTCGTCTGTTATACGTTTTGTTGTTTCTACTTGTAATGGAAAGTGATGTTGTAATCCTTGTACACAAATTTTACTATAATCAACATTTATACTGTCATAGCCACAAGATACTGTACCAATCTCATGTAAATTTCTTGATATAATTTCTTCTACTAATCTTACTCTATGTTTTCTTGGTGCTTTATTAAGGCATACAAATTTAGTATTTCTATCGTCTATATTTTTCATATGATCTATAAAATATACATGTTCAGGACCTATCACTTTATCTTTACTGCCTATTATGTCTTCATCAACATCATAATCTTGCCTTTTAACAGTTCTTACAATTAAACCCGTTACTGTATTTTCTATATGATGTACGTTTTCCGGAATCCACTCTGTTATGATTGGACTTTCGTTAAATCCATTATCAAAAAATAAAATATTTTTTATGTTGTTGACATGATATGCATTATGTGTTATAATTTTCATATATTCATAATTAAATACTTCTGTAGATGATGAGAATACAACCAAATTACATTCGTTATTACTTTTTAAAATAGAATAAATTGTTGGTAGATCATTCTCTAAATTATAGGGATCAGGTACGTTTATTTTTAGTATATTAAGTTTATTAAATGCAACTCTTTCGAACCCTAGTGAAGAAGATGGAGTTTTTAGAAAATTTATTAATTCCGCAGTCATGTACATATTTATTTAGGTCAAAAAAAAGCCAGTGAATACACTGGCTTTTAAAATTGTTATTTTTATTATGTTCCTGATAAATCTGTCATATTCATTGTTGGATTTGCTGTTATTCCAAATGTACTTTCATCAGTATGTTTTTTAAGTGCTGTTCTAGAGGAATAAGTATAACCTGAACCACCTATACTGTCTGTATATCCAGCCGCATCATCACCTGTACCTGGAACTCCGTCTGGTCCAATGGCATTATCTGCCGCCGCCGCCGCGGCCGCTGTATATGGATCTGCATATACGGCTTTAATATCTACTACTGTTGGGTTAGTAGTTGAATTTACTTTTGCATAAAGTTTAATATTGTTTGATGCATAAGCACCGGAACCAAATTTAGACCATATTTGCTGATAACTAGTACTTAATTCGTAAAATCCTATTCCTGCATTAGTCCCTGAACTACCACTACATGTATCATGCTCTAGTATAACTGAACCCATAGCACTTAAAAGTGATGCCCAATTACTGGTTTGAGTATTTGGTGGTGATCCTGACCAAGTCGCCTGGTAACCAACACCCATGCCTTTATTAAACCATGATCTACAATCATTTTCATTAGACCATGTATAAGTTGCTACGTTTTCAATTTGTGTTGTCCATGAAAATTGCTGTGTTGCTGTATCACCAATAAGAGCAACTGAACTTGGTGGATTGAATCTTGTATTCCAAACATCTTGAATGTTTAGCATTAAGTTTCTCCATGTTTCAGCAGTAATAGTAGTAGAACTACCTACATCTGAACCAACGCCTGTTCTTACAGTTACACCATAAAATGCACATAAAGCCTGCACATCATCCTGTAACCTTTTAAAACCACCTGTGGCATTGTCGGCATATACAAGTCCACCTGCACTAGCGGCATTAACGCCTGCGCCACCTTCGTGTATTCCGTAGTTATCCGCTTCTGTAAATGTTCCTAGTGTTGTATCTGCTGGTGCACCTAATAGTTTGTCAACGTTAGCACGAGCATTATTGAAATCTGCGTCATCTATAACGTCACCTGACACAACTCCTACCATGTTTGTACCACCTGATATCGTATATGTTGATCCTGATGCCATATTAATCTCCTATAGGCTTTAATTTATATTAGTATTTATCATTTTTTTTAAAATCTTAATCACTACAATGAAATTATAATAATCATAGGGCTGAAGGTAATATTGGAGGTTTTACATTACCATAAGTTGCCTGAAGGTTTATTCCATTTGTTTTACCCAATATAGGCAAAAGTACGTCCTCATCAGGAGGAGCATTGCCTCCCTGCCATCCTGATAAGAATACATCACTTCCTAATGTTGCTCGTAATTCTAAATTTAAATTGTTTACTGTTATATAAGCAAATTGAATACCAGCACTAGCCTGTGCAAGCCAACCAAACAATACAGGTGAGTTTAGGCTTTGCCAAACACCTTCTGAATAACCGTTATCGCTGGGCAGTGGTCCGTAAGGAAGATAACTGGTTTCACCAATATGGCTGGAAGCATCATGAGTATATCTAACTTCCCATGTTGCTGTCTCTAAACCAACATAATTATGATATGCATAGACGGTACTACTCATTGTTTGAGAATGTCCTCCCTGCCAATACGTTACTATTCTACTGTTAGTAGGATCATGATAAAAACCAATCTTAGCAAATGCTTCTGGAAAACTAAATGATTGAGCAACACCTTGAACAGTATTCCAGGTACCATTAACATTTTGAGCATCTGCAAAAGGACCCACCAGTCTTGTGTCCGGCCATCCGTGATTGCCAGTGTTCTGGTTATCTAAAAATATATTTGTTGAATTATAAAATTGAGATGCTCTTATTTCTCCTGTTGTAGGAACATTAGCATTTCTACTGATAGGTCTGACTACACGAGAACTACTTTCTCCTCTATAATATTCGCTGAATTTGAATTGACCATCGTTATCAGGATCTCCAAATACATCTTTTATATCTTTAATGCTTATTCTTCCGCTTTCAGGTAATGCCATTTATTTCTCCGTAAATCCTATTTCTTCAAAATAACGAGTTTTTTCTGTTGCTATAATTTTATCCTGCTCTTCTGTATCTATATTTCCTTCGGAATCAAGAACTCTACAATTTACAGTGGATTTAAATCCCATTTTTAATCCGGACACTGATTCTATGAATGTAATTACAGGATACCATTCTGCTGGTTTAGTACCTTCCCATCTATGTGTAAGTATTGCCTTTCTTCTAATTAGTCCTCGCTCTAAAGATTGTGTGGAACAAGTATAATAATCAACATTATTTTCGTTATTATTATCAGCCAATATTATAGTGGTAGTTCCTAATTGGGTATGTTGATATACTGGTTCTTTAAATTCTATTGCCATTATATATCCCCTTGTATTACACTATCAACCAAAATAGAATTATCACCATTTGGACTTGCATAAAAATTACCGTTTTCTGTATATAAAGTAAAGTTTGGCTGATTGCCTTCTAATTGTTCTATTTGTTCAATTGTTTCTAATTCACCGTTTGCTGTCATCATTTTATCACCGATGATTAATTGATCAACATTCATATTATAACTACTTAAAGTTTTCTCTGGATTAAAAGATGCTAATCTACCATTTTGTAAGTATACTGGATGGTCAGCAGTCATTTTTAAATTATTTACTTTAACTTCATTATTTCTTCTAACTAATCTTTTTCTAATAATTTTATCTATAACTTTTTCGCCTGTTTCAAAATTATAGGAGTACACTTCTGACCCTATATGTAATTGACTTATATGATATTCTCCTGCTGGAGTATGTAGTAACATATCTGTATGTATGCAACATTCTGGACAATCATCTTCTTCTGATTCTGCTTGGGCAGATAAAGCCTGTACAAATTTTGCTGTGTGGGTAGGGTAACTACTATGGAAGAAAGTCCATGTAATTCTACTGGTACCACTTGCAGAATCACTGTCATTAATTGACGCCGATGCAGTCATTCCAACACCTATACCTTGTCCACTTGACGTTACACCTTGTCCAACATTACTTGTTGTTGCTGTTGTAAGTGAGTATCCTGGAGGGTACAAGTCTGGAGCAGTACCACTAATATTTGTAATGGTATAGTAAGCATTATAACCACTAGACGTTCCAACGGCATTTGAATAAATTAATAATGCAGTACCACTGGATGTATATTGCGTTGTGCTATTTCCATCTACGGCAAGATCTGTTACACTAAAAGGACTTGCGGCTTGATAATAGTAAGACTCTTCATAATCACCACTACTTCCGTCCCAAGCATAAATTTGTATAGATGTGCCAGATTGTACAACTTTATATGTAATTTCTGCAACGGCAAATGCCACAGCATCAAATTCTTGATTTTCTGTACTTGCATCAAAACTTTTATCAGTGTTGGCTTGGCCTTTTCTTACATAATATACTTCTGTAATATCACTAGTGCCACGGAAATTATTTAAACTAATTTGTCCTGAAGCAGGTATTGATGTTTGAGAGTTAGGTATAGGATCGTTATCACCGTCTCGGTAATATTCGCTAAGTTTGAATTGTCCATCACTGTTAGGATCACCGAATTCGGTCTTTACAGTATTTAGACTAACTTGTCCTGAGGACGGTATAGCCACGTTTATTCTCCCTTAAGAGCCTTGACTTCGTCCTGTAAATCTTTAATTGCTTCTATTAATAGTCCAACAATTTTTTCATATTTTACTGCTTTGTAGCCATCGTCTCTTGTTTGTACTAATTCTGGTAAAACTTTTTCAACATCTTGTGCTATAACACCAACATCATGTCCTTCGTAAGTTGACTGCTTGTCGTTCCAATCAAATTCAACACCACGTAATTGTGCTACTTTATCAGAAGCATTTTCAATTACTTTAACGTTATCTTTTAATCTTTCGTCTGAACTATAATACGCAACTACGTCAGCAGTAGCACTAATTTCACCTGTTACTCTAAAGTCTCCAGTGTAAGTTCCTGACATACTTACGCCAACACTACCACTAGTACCACCGCCTGATATACCATTACTTACTGTAACTGCTGTAATATCACCTGAATTACTTGTATATCCATTTGGATTAGTGTTATTATATGGTGTAAATCCTAATGCACTTGTTACTTGTGAACTTGAAATACTTGTAAGAAAGCCTGAATTATTTGTTAATTGGTTAGTATTAGTTGGTATTGTTGTACTATTGAATGCATTAGAACCAAAACTAAATGATTGATCAGTCTGTCCTAGAACTTCAAATGTTAATGTGTTTCCGGATTTACTAATACCGTTTAGATAATGGTTATTATTTACATAACTTGTAATGTAACCGGCATTATTATTAAATTCGCTTATATTAATACTGCCTTTAGAAAGTTTTCTCTGGGCATTTGCACTATCTACAACTACGAAATAATCACCATGACCGTTTGTGGTACTTGTTGTAAGTTCTGATAAATCCAAACTAATATCTGGTGTTGTTGTTCCACTAGATACGTCTAATCCTGATCCAACAGTTACATTTGTTACAGTACCTGTATTTGTAGTAAATCCTGCACCATTTGTTAATTGGTCAGTGTTTGTTGGTATAGTACTACTATTAAATGCATTACTACCAAATGTATAAGTTCTATTGGTTGTGCCGTTAACACTAAATGTTAGTGTATTACCTGATTTAGTGATACCGTCTAAGTAATAGTTATTACTTCCAGGAATACTTTGGAAAGTGAAATTACCACTACCATCTGATGTCAATACTTGTCCGCTTGATGATGAAGCATTTACATCTCCTAAGTCGCCTAAGTCAGTAACACCTGCCGCCGTAGTTGCTGGTGCCCATGCACTTCCGTTCCATTGTAAAACTTGGTTTGCACTTGGTGCCGAACTAGAAACATTATTAAGATCTGCTAAATTGGCACTTGCTATTCTGGCATCTGCTCTATTATTTGTGAAGTATAAATTTGTACCTTCAGAAAGATTGGATGTACTGTTAAGGCCAATTGCTGTATTGGCACTTGCTTTTGCTCTAGCATCTGTAAAGTATAAGTTATTAGAACCTTCTGCAACACCGTCTGTATTACCACTGAATGTTTGTGCTGAACCTAAACCTACATAAGTAGACCCGTCTTCAGTATACTCCCAACGAGTACCACTTTCGTTCCATCTAAATAAAACGTTATTATGTGTTCCACGTTCAACCTCTATACCAGCATTTTGTGATGGTGTTCCTGCTTCATTATTGTTAAGTACAATAATATTATCATCTACAGTTAAAGTTTCTGTATTAATTTCTGTTGTTGTTCCATTTACTATTAAATTTGCATTTACAATAATATTAGAACTAAAGGTTGCAACGTCATTAAATGTTTTAGCACCTGAAATACTTTGTGTACCACTTGTTCTTACTATTGTAGCATTATTAAGTCCTGATACCTGAGTATCAACATAAGCCTTCATGTTTGTGTTGGCTGTATTTGTTACTGTACCAGCATTTGTTTCTTTTAAATCTGCGTATGCTTTAACTGACTGTTGAGTTGGAATTAATGTAGCACTATTAGATGCCATATTATCTTCATCTACAAACCCTGTAGCAGTAATACTACCGTCACTAAGATTACCAAATTGTACTGTTCCACTGGCTGTAATACCAGTAGCACCTGTAATTCCTCCACCTAGACTTAATGCACCACCTGTTAATGTTGCTGTTCCATCTGTAATTGAACTACCTGTAATTGTTCCTGCGGCAAAGTTACCTGATCCGTCTCTTGCTACAACTTTACCTGCTGTAGCATCTGGTGTTGCATCTACAGCCACAGCATCTGCTGAAACTGTCATATATGCACCTTCACCTACGTTGAATGTTCTGCTAGAAGCAAGTGTACCACCACCTGTTAAACCGTCTCCAGCAGTCATTGTAGTTGCTGTAGTTGGAATAGCAGTAAACGATACTGCACCAGATCCGTCTGTAACTAGAGCGTGATCAGCCACACCGTCTGCAACTGGTAATGTATAACCTGATCCACCTCCTAATGTTAAGGATGTTTTAATAGTTGCCGCTCCGGCAAATAGGTTTTCAACTGGTTCACTGCTTGTACCAAAGTTTTGTGTACCTGCACCGAATGTTATATCACCACTTATATCTAAGTTAGTACCGTATATGTTTGCAAATCTTGTTGTTGCGTTACCTAAGTCATTACCAATTGTTACACCATTTGAACCTGCAAAAAAGGCTCCTGAATAAGCAGTAGCAAATTTATAATCACTTGATCCTAATGAGAAACTGTTATCACTAACTGGAACATATCCAGTACCTGTATGTATAACAGCAGACGCACTAACATTAGAAGCACCGTCTGAACCTGGACTACCACCTACATTTAATACATAAGCCGCATCAGCTCTATATGCTCTTTCTGCCAATGGTACTGATGTTGCGGCATATTCGCTTCTTAAATTTTGTCCAGGATTAATAGTGGTTCCTATACCACCACTTGCACTTAGTTCTAAATAGTAGTTAATGTTTTCGCCTTCTGAAGAACTTGCAATATCCTTAACAACAAATGACGGGTGGTCACTCATTATGGACATAATTGTTTCTTTACCTGCAGATGTACTTGTATCACCTTGGTTTAATGAACCATCACTTACATATACTAATGCTAATACTGGTTTTACAATGTCGTTTGCATCTGTTAAAAATATGTTTCTTAATTTTGTACCATAGTTACTAGGATTTCCTGCACTTGAAATACTGCTATATGCATTGGAAACTTCACCTGAGTATGAGGCTAACTTAAATGCTGTTCCATCATATATGCTAAGTTTGTCATTGTTAGTATTGAAATGTGCGGCACCAGGTGTTGGGTTTGAGGGTACTGTTGAACTTACAACTATATTTGTTGCAAACTTCCACTGACTTCCGTCCCATACTTTAAACGTGCTATCGCTTTTATCGTACCAAAGTTGTCCGATTAATTTTGTTCCCGATGGTTGCACCGTACTTGCAAAGTTTTCTAGATGTCTAATTGTATTTTGTACAAAATACTGACCGTATCCAGAAACATTTCTACCTATTAGTGTTAAAGCATAAGTTGTATCGACAGTAGTATCCGGTATGGTAGCCGTTACTGTTCCGTCTGAATTTGTAATTGTATATGCCATTTTCTTATTTCCTCATTAACTTAACTGTATTCTTACAGTATAAACTATTTCTATTATTCTGTTTTGACTCTTTTGCACCGGATGAAAAATAACGTGTGTCAACATTGTACTTGTATCTATATCTGAACCATCTGTTGGGAATGTAAATAATCCTATTTCATCAAATACATAATTACCTGCATTATTTGTTGCAGTATCGAATAATTCTGCATCTGATGGTTCGTTATAGCCTAAAGTTGCTGTTATTTTAATGTCTGTGTAAGATGCACCAACAGTAGTGGATATAAATGTATCTGTACTAGCAGGATTTAACCTTTTGCTGTACGTTCTACTGTATAACCCTGCAGAGTTTTCATACGCCTCACTAACTTTAGGAGTTTTATATGTAATTTTACCTGCTGTATCTATACTTGTAGCACCGTTTCCAAATGCGATTCTGTCAATAAAAGCATTTTCTGTATTAAAACTATTTAATGCCTGTGCAACAATATAAGCCATGTTTCCATAGTGTATTGCATTTCTTTTATTAACGAGCTCTTCGCCTGTTTCCTTATCTTTGATCAAAATATGACCACTAACATTTAAACCGACTGTATCGTCTGGCTTATGAATTTTTTTATCTTGATCTATTTTCATTTCCTTGCTCATGTAACTATTTATCACCTTTCAAAACTATGTAGTTTATTACCTGTTATGTATAAATTTCATAATGGTGTTGTTTGCTAAATCTATGTTTCCAATATCTGCTAAACTTGTAGCACCTGGATCTAACCAAACATTTGCTTCTGGTTTTCCTGTTATATCAGTAAATTCGTGTTCTGTAGCACCGTTATAAACGTTTATTGTTATAGCACTTCCACTTGCATCTGTTACAATCCAATCTTGTGCCGTTGTTCCTTTTGTACCTCTAGTAATGGTACTTAATACATTAGAAGATGTATTTCGTTCTGTATATTCTATTCTTTCTGAACCTACCCAAATAACACCTGGAGTATTAAGAAGTGGTTTAGGAAGTTTAGATGCATCTGCAACTGTAATACTAGTGCTATTACTTATAATATTTGCCGCTAATGTTGTTGAATTAGCAGGTAAAAGTCTAAAGTGTTCGGTATCACCAAACATATCTAAGTGTGTTCTATATGTAACTGTAGAAGCATTTGCACTTGCTTGTGCCAAACTAGTATTTCCTTGTAAATGTGAATTAGTTGTAACTGTTAATACAAGGTTTTCTAAAGGACTAATCATTGCTAGTTCTTCTGGTCTTCCTTCACCATATAACATTCTTCCAAAAGTAACATTGTCAAATCCACTATAGGTTTGGTCGTTTCTTCTAAATGTAACTAGGTCTTCGTCAAATGTACCTTCGTAATTAATAACTTCAACATTTAAATCTAAAGTAGTAACGTCAAATCCGTCTGTATCATATGCGTAGAATTGTTGATAGTTTGTTGTGCCATCATAATTATCTACAACTTTACTAAACACATTTGCATCTAGTATTTCCCCTAGGAAATTACCACTTGCTTTAGATTTAATTAAACTTAATGTTTTATCTAAGTGTCCGCCTTCTACTGCATTAAACATAATAGTTGCATTTCCTACAACACTTGTATTTGCAGATTCACCAGCAACATAAGATTGAGAAACTAAATATGTTTCCATTTCTGTATCAAACTGGTTTATAACATCTGGATCAAATTTAACTATTCTATCTACAGATCTAACATTTACATTTCCACTAACATCTGCATTTGAATTAGATTTTAACCATGCTAAATTATTTGCAATACTAATATTAGCACTTTCTGTTGCTATGTTCCAGTTAAACTCTGTTGGAACAAAGTGAGTTCTATCAAATACAATAGTATCTTTAATTTTTCTTACAGGATCTCCGGATTTATCTGTGAGTCCTGCATACTTTTTATGTGTTGCTAAAGAATTCATTAAAGCAACATCTGAATTACTGTCATCATCTAATATTCTAACTATTCCTTGATCTTGGTCTACATAAGCAGGTCTATCAAAGTCACTAATCATTTGATCTTTAATGTATTCTATTGGTGCAGATTTACCATCTTTATATTCTCTGACTTTACTTGTATATGGTTTTACTTCATTCATATACTCTAATACTTTGTTAAAGTTTTCTGGTTTAAATCCGTTAAACTGAATTAAATCTGTTTCTTCTTTTTCTACATATAAGTAACTTGTTTTAAATGCCCAGTCTAGTTGACCTTGTTCAACGTATGCATGTTTTAGCAAGTTAAAGAATATTTTATTCCATAATACTTTATCTTTAAATGTATTGGAACTTATTATTTTTAATAAAGTACGCAATTCACTATTTAATATACTGTTAGAATCGTCTGTATATACAGTATCTTTTAATTGTACTATTTCGTTTTCTATACTAATTAATCTAAACGATTGATTAGAACCTATATACATATATAGTTTATATCTTTCTGTATCGTTGCCTTTAACTTGAATAATACTACCATCATTAATAGAAAGTTTTAAGGTGTCTAATTCAGAAACACTACTTACTTTATAAATTGGTTTATAAGAATCATCATAATATTCTAATTCTTTGGAAACAGGATCTATACTCTTAACAGCATACCAATTTTTAGGCTCTATATATGTTCTATTTGTTGGTAATGTAGAATCCCAATTAGCAAACTCTGTATTCATTTTAATAATATTAAATTCTTTGTTAATAATATTAACAAGCAATCTTCTTGCTTCTTTAATATCTTTAAACATAGTTTGTCTAGGTCTAAATTGTATTCCGTATCTTTGTACCTTACTCAATGTTCCATCAGGGACCATATTTCCTAATTCGTCAAATCCACAAATACTATCTATAAGTTTCTGTGTTAAGTCTTCAGGTATAATACTGTTGTTATCATTTTCTCTTGCAAGTTGCCATGATACATGCTTTTTACCATCTGGGTTAAGATTTTTACTAAAGTTAATTTGTAAATTATCGTCCTCATCTCTGATTTCACTTGAAACATTAGTTAATGTAAAGGAATTGTCTTTAACAAAACTTATTAGTTGTAGTCCATAATTTATAGGATCTGCAATGTATTTTGCAATTTGTAAAGCAGTTAGATCTCTGCCTAAATTTATCCTTGCATTGTTACTTAATGTATCTTTATTTCTTACCCAGTAAAAATATACTGGTACATATTTGCCAGTTGCAGGATTTAATTCTTGAGATTCTAAATACATGTTTGCACTTCTAGGAGTTCCGGAACCTAAATAGGATGTAGGCAATACAGAACTCTTTGTCCATTCATATATTGAAACAGTACTTCCTGGGAATGTACTACCCCAATTCAACCATCTATCTCTTGCAGAACCTTGCTCATACCAATTGTATCTTATTGTAGAAATATCCCACCATACTTTACCAACGTGTTTATCGTCAAATCTATTTCTAGAGCCTGTATAAACAACTGGGTCATCTGCACAAATAAAGTCTATTTCTTTATCAATGTATCCTGGAATAACACCTTTAAATGGGTCCCAAACTTGTAAGTCTAATCTTTGTGTGCCTGATTGATTATCATATACAAGTGCCTTATTAAGGAACTTAGTATCAACTAAATTTTCTTGCTGTCTACCAGGAGCAATATTTCCGCTCTCTAAATATGCCCAACCATTGCCTTGATAATTATCAATCCAAACATTTCCAAAACTACTTAACGTATTTGGAATAGTAGAATATGTTGCATTTGCTGTAGCAATATCCGATTCAGTAGCATATCTTTGGCTTTCTAAATATAATACATCTACTTCTTGACTCATAGAACCTGATCTTAATCTTACTGGATTTCCTGTAAGTGATCTTAGTTCGTATTGGAATAAATCTTTTGCAAAAATTACTGAACCGTCTCCAAAAATACTATTAGGATCTTGCCCTGCAAGACCACTGCCGCCAGAGCCTCCTGGAACTTGTCCAAATGCTGGGTCACCAATTGTGTCAACACATAGTAATTTAATTACATCTAAAGGACCATCCTTTTCTATACCTAAATTTAGTTCGTCTGCAAGTCCTGTAAGTTTTTGTAATGCCTCAGGATTGTCTTCTTTTCCATCTTGTGTTTCAATAACTGCTTGAACACAAAGGGAAGCAACATTGTAATCACCTGGTGGTATTCCTAAGCCATCTAGTAAACCCGGAGTTCCTCCTATCCTGATACCTGGGAAAGCAGGACTTCCAATTCTAATTCTGCTTATATTATCATTAATTGGTACAGAATCTGCATATAAAACATCTGGACTATATCCGTAATTTTGTAATGCATCTTGTATAGCCGCTACTAGTTCGTCTACAGGATTAATATCATTAATTAGGTCTGGTAAACCTAGAGCATTTTTAGCCGTTCCTGGTTGGCTACAATCTGGTATCTCTCTTGATGTTAAGAATATTTTAGCACCACTACCACCTACTAGTAAATTATTAAGAGGGTCGTAACCTCCTGGAGAGGGAAGTTCCTCTAAAGTAATAGGATCAAATTGTCCTAGTCCTGAACCTGATGTGTAATAACCTTCGGCAGTTAGTCCTGCTTCGTCTCCTAAATTTATATGGTCGTATTCTAATGGTAAACCATTTGTTAAGTCTGTTGGGAATACTTTATATATTCCTCTATCTAATATTCTAACACTTGTAATTCCACCTATTGGGTCTACACTAGTAACTTCAAATTTTGCTACCCTTGGAATTAAACCGTTATTATCAACTGTTGCTTTTGCTGTTGCATCTCTCTTAGAGAAAATATTGTTTCTTACTTTAAAGTTTTCCTCTGGTACAAAGTCTTGACTTGTTGTAAAGTCTGTTGTTACAGTATAATATTCTGTTTTATTTAATCCAACAAATTGTACATCAAATGTAATAGGGGTTGAACCGCCTACTCCCTCTGTTGCTAAAGTTTCTATAGGAATAGTAACAGTATCACCTATTTCAAATCCTACTGTTTTATCTCTACCAAAGTTTCCTATTGTTGCCGCACCATTCTCATCTATAGTTACAGTAACAACTCCGCCTTTATATTTTTCCCTTAAATTAGAAAGTGTAATTTGGTATTCACCTGCTACTCTATCACTGTCTGGGCCATTAATATTTTCAACAGATGCAATATAATTATTTTTATAGAATACTATGTCATTAGTAGTATAGGCTGTATTTGCTTGCCATTCTGTAGGTACTGGTGTTGTTCCTAAATCTAAAATTGTAACTTTAGGTGGTCTATTTATATCGTATTCTTCACCTGGGTTATCAATAACAATTTTAGATATACCATTATTAGCATCAAATAAGACAGTTTTAACACTTGCATTTCTTCCTGGTGTGCTACCGTCTCCTATTCTAACAACTATGTTTTCTGGTGCACTATATCCTGCACCTGGTTGATCTATACATATATCTTTAATACCACTAAAAGGATCTTCAATAGGTGTACCACCAACTAATCTTAATCTATCTCCAACTGCATAACCACTACCGCCTGTTGTTACATTTCTGCTTGATAATACAGAACCTGTAGTTGCGTCACTTGGTGATGTATTTCCTATAAACCCACCGTCTACATCATAGTGTGTATATATCGCAGTTTCTGTAGTACCTGCTGAACCATTATAATAACCTGTTGTAGCAGGTATAACAGCAGTATTACTTACTTCAGTACTAATAAAGGATCTTACAATATGGAAATCTAATACTTCTTTATATATTCCACCTGAACAGCCTTCTTTAACAGTAAGAGGAGCATTTGTACAACTACTAATTCTAACTTTATCTGCACCAACGGGTGTTACATCAAATCCTGTTGCTTTATTACAGTTGAACGACTTCATAATTGCTTCTTGACTGCTACCATTGAACTTAATTTCTTGTCCATTAATAAACAAATTGTCGCCAGTATTTAAATTTACATTTCCAATATCAATTGTAATACCTGGTGTAGGTCTATATACTGGTACCGGTACTTCATCTCCTGCACCACCATTTTCATCTATAGGTTGTATAGTAATAAACCAATTATTGTCGTTAAAGTCTATGTTAGTATCTATAGGTCCTTCTGCTATATCTTCCGGAGGTGTTGTTATAGGATCATCATCGTCTCCACTACCACCAATAGGTAGTGTTCCGTCATATGGATCGCCATAAAAGAATGTATCGCTTACTTGTAATCCGTATAATTCGCCGCCTGTGACACTAATTATTCCACCGTCATTTAGTTTTACATCTGTATTAATACGTTTAGGACTAAAGTTATAGAACATTCCGCCTTTTTCAAATGCACTTCTATTTGCATCTAGTACATTATAGAAAGGCATTGTTTCTGCATCTAATGATCTTAGCAATGGAGCACTAATTGGTATTATACCTTCCATTCTTTGTGCTAGAGGAACAATATAATTACCGCTTATAAGTTGTACTTGGTTGTTTACATACCTACCACTTGCTAACGATATTGGAACTCCGTAACTAGGTTGGTATACTGTTTTAACTGTTTTTCTAAATACACTTGGTACAAAACTTGACCCTGTCATAAACGGTCTTGTAAATCCTTGCCAGTTAGCATGACGTTTTCCACCCATGAGGGATCTGAGCCATCCGCCACCGCCACCACCACCGCCTTGTTTTTTAGTTGATGCTGTACCTGACTGTGTAATTATTGATGTACTAGCACCTGTAGGTGTATTAGTTGTACTAGAATTTGCACTATCAGGAATTACGCCTTGCTGTGAACAGTCTATAACTGGGTTAGGATCTGCACCTGGATCATCAATTACTGGTTGTGCTTTTGGTAATAGTATACATTGTTTATAAATTGTACTAGTACCATCTTTTTGTACAACCACAGTAATATATGCACCATTAGTATGATCTAAATTAAAATCAATTGCACCACTAAATTTAACACCTATCTTTTGTCCGCTATGTGTTGGGTTATGTCCTGCACTAAAAAGTTTTTTTCCTAATCCACTATTTTGATAATTGTTTTGGTTTCCACCAGTTGATTGACCAGTGCCTCCAGCATTTGTACCTGATGTTGTGGCTGATGTTCTAAAGAAATTCTTTTCATCATCTGTCAGTCTTCTCAGACTTTGAGGATTACTTATTCCTACTAAGGTTGTTGTTGCACCTTTTGTTGCACCTTGATATATTAAGATACCGTCTGCGGCACCAAAGTTATCAAAGAATAAAGTACCTGCACCACTGCCTGTTGTTTGGAAGTGATGGGTATCTCTTTGTCCTCTAACATTTTGTAGTTGTTTATAGAAGAAAGCAACTGAATCGTCTCTGTCTACTCCTGAATTTGTATTACCTGATGTAACTGTTGTATCGCTTTTGTATACAACTTCAGAGCAATTATCCATCGCATTTCGTTTTGCTGATACATGGAATTCAATTGAATGCCAGTGGTTGCTACCACCTCTAGATGTACCAGTAATACTAATTTGTTGTGTACCGTCAAACTCTACTTCGATAATAGCACTACTTACTCCGTTTGGTTGAGCACCTGATTTACCTAAATATTTTCCTTGTACAGTACTTTGTCCTATAACTGTTCCGCCTGATACTGTGACTTTAGAGTTACTATAATGTTTTTTACCTGATTGGAATGCATGAACAAACAGCCTACCAGCAACATTTGGTGTAAAAGATAGTGTACATGATTTTGTACTTCCGTTATCACTCCATGTCTTAGCACCTAAAATGCTACCCCCAAGTTTAGTCATTCCTTGTGACCCGTCTGTACCACCTACTTGTCCTCTAGGTGAGTAGTAACCACTATAAGCACTTGTCCATTGTCTTTTGCCGTGTCCTGAACCGTTTGCACTAAAACTATTTGAAGGTATATTAGATCCTGTAAAGCATGTTTTTCTTCCTAGTGATGGATCATCTTTTGGAGTTCCTCTAAACGGAACTTTAGCACATGCATCTGGTCCACAACGTTTTGTTGGAGCATCAGCAAGTAATTTACCATTAAGTACTGCTGTTTGTTTATTACCCAATGCAGGATTTTTATCTGTTCCTTTTAATGCAGATTTAGGATCAACTGTGACCATGTCAATCGTTACGACATTCATACCATTGCCTTCTTGTGCAATGTTTGTTGCCACTATTGCAGGGTCTACATTTTTATCTACTGGGTCTAATATCTGTGGTTCGTATGTTGTTTGTGGTTTTGATTTTACAGAATTCTCATTATCATCAAGAGTAATAAGTCCAGTTTTCTTAATTTCCTGTACAGGTTTTTTAGGATCTACTACTAACTTACCTGTTTTAATTAAATTCTTAAGATCCCATTTATCAAAGTCTTCTATGTAAGGTGTTCTACCTGCAAAGTCCCATGGTTTGTTACCAAATATATCAACAGTTGAAGTAATCATAGGAATGTCTATGTAGAATGTATCACTTTGTACAAACCCTTTTTTAATAGCCTGTGTTCTGTTTAAACTATCTGCAATTCCTGTTACACTTGTTACGTCATCTATTCTAAAGGATGTGTTGTTTAGTTTTACAACATCGTGATCAAGTGTTGTCATTATAGACATATTTTGGAATGTTAGTTCTACGGTATTTGCAACTGTAACTGCTTTATCTAAAGTTATAACATTATTAGCAATACTCATTACCCTTACATGTTCTGTAATTCCTGTACCTGTAACGATCATATATGGTATAATATTCTCATCAGGTGCTGTAAGTGTAATAACTTTATTATTTGTTACTACACCTTGTACTGTACCTATAACTGATTTAGAGATATTTGTTATACCAGGTTCGTAAGCAAAAAGTGTTGATACTTCTATACTTGTATTACTTGGAACTCTATTAACTTTATATGTTTGGTTATAATAAGGATTACTTGCCTTATGTATTAATACTCTTTTACCTGCATATTCTTCATGTATTTCATGGTCTTCAGATGTATTAATTATTACACCTCTATCTACAAAATGTCCAGTTTTAACAATATTTTCATGCCAAGGTGCATTAATTACTTGTACATTTTTATAAGAAACATTTCCGTTTGGTTCTTCTATTCGTTTTGTATAAGCATGTTCTACTGTATAGTATCCTCTAATATTTTGTGTGAATACTTTAATTATATCACCAGCATAAACTGGTTGGAAACTTGTTTCTACATTAGCGGAATCAAGAACACCGTTTCTAATAACAGTATTAGAAACTAGGGCACATTTTGTTTGGAAATCTATCATTACATTTCCTACTTGTCCTGCTATGTTACTTTGTGGTATTGTAAATGTATTTTCTAATGCATTAACATTTGAGATTTGATGTATTTGTCCATTTACGTTACTTGTTGTAGTTGCCGTAAATGTAACATTTGTAATACCGCCTGTTACTGCTGTAATATTAGAATCTGAACTATTTCCAAAATAGTCTTGGAATAATGTATCATCACTATTAATTACGAATGTACCAGCAGAATAGTCAACACTATGTGGTACAAAAGTTAAATCTTTTACATCACTTGCTTTTGTTGTGATGCCGTCAAGTACTAGATCAGCACCAGTAAAGTTAAGGCTTATAGGTGTAACATTTGCTATTAGTGTTGAAACATTAGATGTAGATGTTGTTATAGTAATTTTACTATCGTGATAATCTGCGTTTGCTGTTGCAATGTCACTATGTACTAAAGATGTTGCTGTATAAGTTGTATCAGTTGTATCTAAATCTATAAGTTGTACATAATCTCCATTAACCGGTGATACAGCACCACTTGTATAATTTATAGTTGCTATATTTGTGTTTGATGATGCTGTACAAGTACCATATGCCACAAACCCTGAGTATTTTTCTATATCAACAATGTCGTATGTATTTAAAGGTGCCACATTGGCAACATTTGCCTGTATCATACTTATAGCACCAAAATCTTTAATAATCGCTGATTGCTTATCTACCACTTCTTGGTTAGTCCAAATTACAACATTATCAGATATATTTGCTTTTTTAAGTACTAGTGTATAATCCATAAATCTACTTAAATCTGTTTGTTGTAGTTGATTACTATCTACATAATTAAATAAATCTTCTGTTGTATACAAGTATGAGGACATGTCGCTTCCTTCTTGCTCTATAAAACTTATATTACTGTTTTCTGCTTCTCTTAATTTGTAAACATTCCAGTCTTTATTTTCAGAAGATGCAACATGAATTAATTCGTCTTTGCTTGGTTTATAAATTCTATCTGTTGCGAATAAATCTTGTATATCTGATATCGCATAGGCCTGATAGTTTACGTCTTCCCTTCTCACATATCCAGCATTAGGTATATCTCTGTAACTCGGATCTGTAATACCTGTAGCATCAACTTTATTGGTTGTTGGCCATAATGCATTTGTTTTTACACCAGTAGGTTTCTTGAGGAATCTAGTTGGGTCGTCTATGTCAATCGTAATTATTTCATCGTTTTGTATGTCTTCAGTAATTGTATATAAACGTTTTCCTTCTACTTTAATTGCTAGACCATCTTGTGCCTGTACTTTAATATTAAGTTCTGCACCTGGTAGATCACCTTGGTATGCATCATCAAAATCAATTGTTGCTCGTTCTACAATAGTAATATTAGCATCAGGAGTAATATTTCCGTCTGGTAATAATGTTACATCTGGGAAAGTAATTGCTGTTGCATTTGCAACATTATAAACATTAACTCCGTTTTCATTTACTAATCTAACATTATTCACATACACATCAACAAAAGGATATTCCCCATCTATTTGTACAAGGTTATTACTTAAAATGGATGTGCCTTGCTTTGTGCCAGTAGTATTAATAATTTGTGTATATGCGCCTGATAAAACAGTTGATGATGTTGTGTACTCCCATCTATCTCCTTTATCGTAACTCCAATTACCGGAGGGTTGTAGTGATGTACCAGATACTGATACTATAATATTATTTTCTTGTGTATTGTTTGCAACATCGATTGCATATCTTTGTTTAGGTTGATTTCTGGTTGTAGGCAACATTAAGTTGGCTAAACCACTTCCGCCTAATGTAAAATCTTGTCCTGAAATTTGTAGTACTGTTGTTTTACTACCAGCCGCCTGCATAGTGCCTGTAGCACTTGAAAGATTTACTGCTGAGCCATTTACAGTTGCTGACACAGTAAATGTTGTATAAAATTCTGATAAGTCTTCAGGTTGTATTACACTTATATCTCTAACATAATATATAGTATTTAAATTTAATCCACCTAGTGCATTGCCTGAGAACGTTATAGGCATTCCTGCTTCTAATGTTGTTGGACTAGTTGTTGGACTACTTACAGCGATCATATTATTAGATCCTGTTGTGTTTGATAGTGTCCAAGCATCTGCATTAAATGACGTTACTGCTTGAGCAACAATATTAGCATTTGTTTCTACTTTACTATTAATTTTTGTAGCAATGTTTGCCATTTCTGTTACACCAGATAAGTCAATTGTATGAGCAGAATTACTATTAAGATGATCTGTAATAGTTATATTATTAATACCTGTAATGTTTGCCGCAGGTATAAGGTCGCTACTTGCAACTGTTACAGAATTAAATTTAAGATCAGCACCTGTTACATTCACATTACCTAAAATAGTTTGAACAGTTGCAAGTTCATCGTATCCAGAACCTCCGTTTGTTATTTCTATGCTGGATATAACACCTGCTACTAAATTAACTTTTCCTGTTGCTTGTATACCACCTGGTTCTGTGGGTGCAGATATTTCTATTTCTGGAACTGTCTCGTAAGAACTTTTATTTTCTGTTACTAAGATTTCTTTAATAAATCCTGTTGTATCTTCTGGAAACTCTAGTTTGAAAAGTTGTGGGTCTTGAACCATATCTTTTTTAGTAAGTGCAAGTTCAATACTTTGTTCATTATCTATATCACCGAACTCACCTACTTTTAGAGCCCATTCGTCAAATACAGTTACATTACCTTGTACAATAGAATTACTTTTAGCAAGTTTTCCAATACCTGTTAATGTACCTTTATTTTGTATCATACCCTTAAAGAATTCTACTTGCTGGTCATCTAAAATATCTAAATCTGTTAAGTATGTTTTCTGATCAAATCCAAAAAGTCCTCTTGATGCTTGGTATACTTGTTTATCAACTGGTATGAATCCTAGATTATGATAGTCGCCCATTGTTGACGTAATATTATCTAAGTTAGGCTGTAATTCTTCTCCATTAATAATAAATCCTTCACTACTTAATCTACCTTCCCAGCCCAATGTTCTTTTTGCTTTTATAAAAAGCCTGTCTTGTTTTTGGTTATACAATGTATTAAAAATTGTATCAGCAAAGTCTGTTTTATTATCAACAATCAAAGCATGTTCAGTTTGCTTAGTGTATAATATAGCAGAGTATATTTGCTTTCCTGTAGGAGGAGTTATTTCTATATTATTTCCTTCCCTTACAATACCACAATTTTTAGGATTAATAGATACTCCATTTTCATCTAACAATGAGTATTGATTTTGATCTATTACTTTGACTTCTGCAACAAACTCATTGGTTTTAGCAAAGGAAACTTTATTGGACAATGGAGATAAATCTAATGTGTTACCTACTTCCCATCCGCCTGTTTCCCAGAATAAGAATTGTTCTGCAGAATAGTTCCAGTCTCTGACATCGTTTATACTATTATCATATTCACCAAAGTTAAATCCTAACGAAGCATGGTATCTACCTAAACTAATTAGGAAATCAAATACATCTTGTACAGTTAGAAACTCTTTATCGTAATCTATACGTTTAATTATTCCTGTAGAGTTTGTATAAACAACACCAGTTGCGCCTCCTGTTGTTGGTAATGCTGGTAATAAAGTCCAGTCAGTAGTTATAAAACCAGTATCTGCATCTATATTATTTTTTGCTTGATAATATTGATCTAAATATTTTACTATACTATTTTGAGGATATGCAACTGTGGATGTCCAGTTTGCAAAACTTACAGGGTCTCCGCCCCTTGTAATACTTTGGCTTGGACCGGAAGTATCTGATTCTAAAATATTAAAGTATGTATTATTTTTATCGTAACCTCTTATTTTATATCCGTTTGTAGATTTCTCAATTATTACACCACTATAAGCATTCCTAGATTTGTATGGGGAATTGTGTAACTCTAGTTGAATGTTTTCATCTGGTATAATTAAACTTGTAGATGTCCCTGTTGTACTGTATTGGTCTGTTCTTATTGTAGCAGTATCTTTATCAATAAATCCTGCCATTCTATGTCCAAGTTTTACATTTAAGGATTTTAATTTGTCATAAAAATCTGTTGTAATGTTAAGTCCTTGGAAGTTTAGATAACTTTTAATAAATTGAGTATAACCAATATTAGTTAAGAAGTTTCCGTTTGCATCCTTTGTGCCGTGAACAGTAAAGTTATCTGCAGATTTATAGTCCCAAGACTTTCTAGATGTTTTATCTACTAGTACCTTTTTATTCATAGGTGGTACAATAAGTCTTGTTGGGTCGCCAAACATCGTTGCGAACATACCTGGTTTGGCTAATAACAATGCCTGTGTAATTGCAAATGGATATGCTTCAGAATATTTCCATGCATTTTCAACAGGAGCACCATCACCAAATCTCCAGTCTTCGTTGATTGCTACTGTATTAGATTTCGTTTCGCTATAAGAACTAGTAATTGCTGATGTGGCTGTTGAACTGGTATACCCTGTGCCCAATGTATTAAGTTCTTTGTTTTGTGGTTGTGCATAATATCTGTTGCCATATGTTAATGCAGTTTGATTTGTTGTGTCATTGTTTTCTCCACCGCCTACTGCGTAAGGGAACATTGGTTTACCACTGTCGTCTATAGTACAAACATAATATTTAATTTGTGCACCACTTGAATCAGGAGTTACACCAACTCGTTGATTCCATCTACCTGCGTATCCGTCTTGTCCTGCTAGGGAAGAATCCCAGGTGTAGTCTTCTACAAATGCACCAGTATGATCTCCACCTGGTCCACTTGCTCTTATACCTGCTTTAAGTACAAACGAACTTTTAATATTTGTTACATCACTTGTAGCATCTAAAGGATCTGAATATCCGTAAGGGCCGTAAATAGGTAATCCGTCAAATGCCCAGCCTATAATACCCGAATGTGTTGTTGCATTACCCCATGCAGATGTACTTGACATATCAACAGTTGGTAGGTAAGTTTTTGTTACGCCGTTACTATCAGTTTCTGCAATAGTATTACTTGATCTATTTCTATTTTTAAATTCGTTGTTATAATGCCAAACATCTTCGCCGTTCCAACTAGCATTGTCTTTGATATTATATAAAGGTAAACCATTTACTAGGACACCAATTGCATAACTCTCTAATGATACATTGCTATTAGCAACAGCAACCAAGTCTACTCTAGGTATATTGTAATTACCACTTCCTTCTTTTACATTACTTAAGGTTGTATCAATTTTAGTAGTTGCATAGTTAGGAATGTTTTTTCCTGTTACATAAACATTACTACTATCAAACCCTACTGATAGTCCGTCTGTTAATAAGAAACTAGTTGTAAGGTATCCTAAAGAATTATTTACTGTAGCATTAGTGTATGCCTTAGTAAGTGTTGTTGTTCCAGTAGTCTGTATATCATATGGAGATTTTAAGGTTCCTGTTGAACTTACTGGTAATATGTTTGATAAACCAATTCTTCTGTATGGATTTGTTGTTATGGATTTATATAAGCCTGATGTAAAGTTCTCTCTGTCTCCGTCTCTAATAATACCTTCTTCTAAATCTTCCCACATAGGAACATTGTTACTACTATAATTTGTATATGTAGAGGTAATATATAAAGTATCCCACCAATTAGGTTTTTCTGTAAATCCTAGCATTTCCCAAGGGTGTGTATGAGGCCTTACTGTATCATAATGATATTCAAAATATCCTCTCCAATGTCCTGGTAAATCAGTTGTTCCTCTAAAGTTCCATGTGAACTCATCACTGGAATCATATATTTCATTTTTAATATAATCTACATTATTACTTTGTACCCAGTCTGCAAAACTATTTCTTAATAGATCAAACCATTCATTTTGCGATAAGTTGTTTGGTCTAAAATATCCTGATTTAACATCAGTATAATTATATCCTGGTAAACTATTTGCACTTCTAAATTCTTTCTTAGCAGAGTTATAAATTCTTCTTTCAAATTCTAGTAATACGTCGTCTCTTGTATCACCTAGTAATACCGATTTACTTCCGTCATGTCCTAATAATAATTGTACTGGAGTAGTAAAAGAATTATCAGTTAAAATCTTAGGTTCGTACAGAGGGAACATTCCCATAGTACTTGGTGTAGGCGGTAACTCTGCACTATCTCTTTCCTTATCATACAATCTTACTAAAAGTTTATCTCCTAGTTGATTATCATATGTGCTGGATAAGTTTACTGTAATGGAGTTTGATGTATTTGTAATAGTGTAATCATGGTCTATATCTAAAAGTATTTGAGATGTACCTCGTTGCCTGTATACTAATAAAGAATTTTCTATTTTGCTGAGGTCTAAATATTTTTCTATTTGATAATTTAAAACATCAATAGAGTTTATTGTGAAGACTTCTTCAGTAAAGTTATCTCCAAAGGGAATTACATAGGACTGTTGGAATACATTATTACCAACACTAAATGTTACAACATTTCTTAATACTTTCTCTAATATAAAATCTGTTTTTAAATCTGTTGTATCAAAGTCTGTAAAATATTTTGTAAGTTCTGATCTTAATCTACCTTTATATCTAATATATTCTTGCTCTGAAAATCTTAATGCTTCTAGTAGGTTATGAGGTTGGTCATTTAATAAGAATGATGCAAGTCTTAAATCTTCTTCTGCTTTAACAATATCTTTAGCATGTTTACTATTTTTACTAGTATCTTTAAAATTATTATTTCCTAATGCATTACCAGTAAACTCGTCTTGGTTAGACATATAGTTTTGAAAATGCTGTAAATACTCTGGTTCGGAAATACTTGTTATGTCTTCGTTATCAGAATTATGTGCCCAACTTAGTGGAGTCTCATATTTACTAATTGACCTTTCATTTATTAATCCGTTTTTATCACTAATTGCTTTTATCTCAATGATATCATCTTTAACAAAGTTGTAAGTTGTAAATTCTATTATACCATTAGATGTATAGGTAAAATCTGTTCTTGGTGTACCATTTACTAATACATTAATGTCGTATCCAGAAGCATTGTCTGTATTAACTTTTGGATTACATCCTATAAAGAACTTGTTAAATGCGTTTGTTACATCAAATGAATTTACATAATAAAATGTTTTTATCGCTTGTTCAAACTTATTGTCAGAGTTTTTCCAATAAGAATGATACTCAGGTGTTTGTTTTAATAGTTTATAATAATAGTATCCTGGAACATCTGTTTTTGTGACATTACCAGAATTGACTACTTCGGTACCTAAAAAGTTTTCAAACTCTATTTCACTTGTACTTTTAAAAGGTTTGAAAGATAGTGGGAATCCTAATACTGTATCATTTGTACCTGTTCCTATCTTATAGTTAAATATCTTATTACCTTTAAATGATGTATTTGGAAATATATCTTCGTCTGTGAAGTCTTGACCTTTATCGTCATACATCTTCATTAAAGGTTCTTGATGTAGTTGTTCTTTAACCTGGCAAAGTTCTAATTTATTGTTATTCCACCAGTATTCTTTACCATATCCAAATAGACCTGCTTTAATATTTACTTGGTCTCCTTGTATAAATGTAAGAGGAACAAATCCAGTTTCTCCTTCTTCAACTCCTGCAGGATTTAAATTAGGGTCTCCAACTTTAGATAAACTTATTAGTCCACCTGCATGAGCAACTTTATATACATGTTTTGAAACTATAGGTTCATCGTTAGGGAAAATGATTGTTGTACCAACACTTAGTGGGGCATCATCTATTAATGAGCCTGTTACTAATCCGTCTACTTCTACTTTAGAAAGAGTTCTACTTACAACGGATATTTCTCCTACAAATTTATAACCAAAGTTATATAATTCTATATCTTTATCAAATTCTAAAATAGGTCTTGTTGCTTGATATTTTTTATCAGGTACTGTGGCACCTGCATCTAAAAAGTTTTGTCTGTGGTGCCAAAAATTAATTCTGCTCCAAATATTTCTGTTGGTGGCTCCTCTTTGTAATACATTATAGTCTGGACTTTCTTGTGCTGTCTTACCTCCCCATATTGCATCACCATCGCCATCACCATCGGCATCTCTATCCCAACCGAAATCTTCGTTTGTGTCAGGCGACCCACCTAAATAAAATTTTCCAGTAACTGGATCTACACCAGTTAGTGCCATAGAGGATAGTCCAGAAATAAATGTTCCATCTACATTTGATGTTAGTTGGAACATGCTTGTTCTAATCTGGAATTCTGCACCTCTACCCACAAATGATATCGCTGAATTTGAGGTTTGGTCTAATATTACAGGATTATCTAATACTACGATATCTCCAGTCCTAGCAATATCAAATTTAAGATCGTTTCCGCCACCGCTTCCTAAATTAGCATCTGTAATTGTAATTACATCGTTTACTGCATGACCACTACCACCGTTTAAAAGTTCTATATTAGTATCACCGAATGTAATTACATCACTTACATTGAATATTAGTGTTCCTGAATTATTACTTCCTAACAGTCCGTCATTAATGGTAATTGTTTCGTTGTCAACAAAATCAATACCACCGTCAATAATTGTTACAACTGCATTGCCATTACCGTCTGCAACTACTTTAAAAATAGCATCAACACCATTTGCACTTGTTGATATATTACCTATATGGCCTAAGTTAGTCATGTCAACGATATGTGTACCTGTTACATTACTATTGCTAAGTGTTACACCTGCTACTGCTGTTATGCCTTGTGGTTTTTGTATTTCATATGCTTTAAATGTAATGTTTGGTCCACCAACAGAATCTATACTACTACCGGCTAAAGTAATTGTGTCGTTTCTTCTGTAGCCTGTTCCGCCATTTACAACTGATACTGCTACATGAGGACTATTACCACTAAAGTTATCATAAACAACTTTGAAAGTTGCTCCGGTACCGTTTCCTGATGATGTACTTGCAACATTATCTTTAACAATAGATGTTCTTGCTGTTTTAATTGCTGTATTTGATGACCATGTTGAATAACTGTCATTTACACTATGTATACTTAAAAGTTTTGTCTCACCTATTACTGTGACTCTAAATGATTGTCCTGATCCTGTGCCACTTGTTGTGCCTGATGCTGTATAAACACCACCTGCTCTACTAGTATCATAACGAGCAACAACATTGTCTATAGATTGTATTGCAGAGGTAGTAGTTGATTCTACTAAACTACTTTGTCCGTCTACTGTTGCTAGTTGTCCTTCTTTTACATTAGTAGTGCTGTTAATTGCTAAAACTTTGTATGGTGTAGGAATGGTTTTAAGATCGTTATCAAAGAAGTCTACATAAGTGACTGCTGTATTAATATTTGTAGAAATAGTATCACTATTTAAAACTAAATTTATTTGGCCACTATAATTTGCACCTGAATTTGTAACTGTAACATCTGATATAGATCCAATGGCATTAGCATTCGCTGTTGCTGTTGCAAGTGTGGTATTTGATCCTGTAAAACTTACTGTTGGATTCACATAACCAATACCAGGGTTAGATATAACAACTGATGATATATTTCCAGCGGTGTATTTTACATTACTGTCTGCTTCTGTAAAATTAGTATTATCCCAACTATTTAAAATAGCAATAGCATATGGTGAACCAATATTTTGTACTTTAGGAACTAATGTAATACTTTCGCCTACACCTTCTACATAAAAATCTTTATTAGTTTTATTTTCTGGTATAACATATTGACCACCAAAGGTTACTACCATACCATTTTTAAATGTAATGCCGTTAGGTGAGGTAAAATTCTTTTTGCCTAATACTTCTGTATCTATGTCAATTGGATTTGTTAATGTACCATTTATTGTAATAGATGGTAAATCATTATTACTCCAATAGTATTCCTGATAGTTTACAAATTTATCTATGTCAATTGGAGGTAAGAAACTTTGATATTCTGTAGCAAATAATCTATTATGGTTTTTTGTGTTTACGCCTGAAATACTTAATGTGTCAACTAATTCATCATAAAAAATAAAGTTTTCACTTGTACCAGTTGTTGTATTTAAATTATTAACTGCTGGAGATAAACTATAATGATGCCTTGTTGCTGTTGCTTCTCTAATATAAGAACCATCTGAATTATGGTTTGCAGAATCCTGCTTTCCTAAAAATCCAGTAATAACTTCTATATTTGATGCACTGAATAATTGTTCAACAGTTGTTTCAAAAAAGTTTTTATTAGCCTCAGTCTGTAGAACTTCAGGTAATTGTTTATAAATTTTAGCCATTAATAACCACTTCCGTTTGAACCAGAGCCGGACCCGCCACTGCTACTGGTTGTATTAGTTGTTGTACTTACATTTCCTGTATATGTGCCATGGAACATTGTTGAGCCCATAACTAAACCGTTAGGCATGTAAAAAGTTGTTCCGTAAAATACATGAGTATGACTTGTACCGTTTCCTGCATTATTTGAATTTGTTTCGTTTGAATACAAAGGATAATATCCGTTAATTGCATATGGACCTGTACTTGCTGATGCATTGTTTGTTGTATATACTGATCCTGATGTAGAACCTGACAATGTTGTTCTAGATATTTTATCTATAACTTCTATATCGGCAACTGTTGCCGTATTTAAGAACAATTCATCTGCCTCTGCCTTAACAGAGAACAAGTCTCCAAATTTACCTGTAGAATTTCTTGGTAATATAACTAAACTACCTAGCAATCCTGCTAGTTGAGAATGTACATAACTAGATAATTCTGTAAAATAAAATGTTTCGCCGAAGTCCCAGTTTGTTGCATCAAAGTATTGATTAAATGCTGTAATTACTTTGGACTTTAGTTCGTTATCACTTATACCTTCGTTCAATTTTACAATTCTAAATTTTGCTTGTAGTTCAGGACTTGCATCACTACCAAATATCTTTTTAAATTTACCACTTCTATATATTATAGTATCACTAGCACTCTTGAATTCTTCTAATTCAGCAAACTCAGTTGCTAATTCGTTTGAAGTCGGTGGTAGAGGATAAATTGTTCCTGGAACATTAATATATTTTTTAATATCTTCATAATAGTTTTTTGTTAGTACTAGCATTTCTACTACATTACTAATACTAGGATCTATTCTTACATCTTTATTTGCAACATGTTCCCATTTAAATATCATAGGTGTTATTTCAGGAAGTAAACTGTTTTGTGTCATACCTCTTCCATTGTACACCGCACAATCTGTAGTTTCTACTGCGTTTACATGTTCTGAATTAGTACTACTTGGTGTCATTAGGTATATTTTATCTGTATCAGCAACATATACTTTTAAGCCTGATGCATAACCATCAGTATTATTTAATTTGGATGTTACTATATTGTATGCGTCAACAACTAACCAATTAAGATCACTAAATGCTATATTGTTTGTATAAGTTTTAGGACTTATTGTAGCAGTTGTGCCTGAACCTATAATATCTACATCTATTTCTTCTCTAAGATCTAAAATTCCACCAGATGCTGGACGTTCGTATGTGTACCCATCATAGTCTAAATAGTTTTCTAAAAATACTAAATCTTCTTCCCCAACAAAATCTTTAAATTGCAATGGTTTATCAGGTACTAGGTCGTTATCTGTGTCAAAAGGTGCAACAATAACTTTTGAAGGATCAGTATATCCATCTGCTTCTTTGAACGTGTCAACAATATGCCAATCTATGTTTTCTGTAAGACGTTGTTTGTAATTTTCGTATCTTACTCTAATCTTATCTGTACTTGTAACAGCAGTAATGTCAGTTGCATAAAGATAATTGTTATCTTCTAAGTTTCCATATTGTAAAGTACCTGTTTTTGCTGATAAGTTTGCTTCAACTAGTTGAACATTGCCTCTATAATTGGTACCACTGCCTCCGTGTGCTATAGGTACTGTTGTACCTGCTGTACCGTAAGAATATACATCGCTGTTTGCGTTACTAAATCCATTTACCATAGTATTACCATGGTAAATTTCTACCTGTGATGTTGTAGGATTATATGCTTTATATGTAATATTACCACTACCGTCAAAAATGTTATAACCAAATGTGGCATTTGTAAAACTTACATTAATTTTACCCGGTATGCGACTTACTCTTCCCATGTTGTTTGCTACAGTCATGTTTTCACTTAACTCAGGCGATACACCATCATCAAAATATGTATTAAGTGTTACAGTCGCATCATTTACAAATAAATCTTTAGAAATTACGTTTGCTTTTGCAGAACCTTCGCCCCTTAATATACCAAAATTACTAATCCAATCAATTTCGATATCATACCAATTTGTGTCTCTAGATCTTAATGGTAATTCTAATTTATATTGATTAGGATCTGTAACGGTTCCTGTTTCTTCACTAAACCATTTATTACCTGTACTTCCTGTACCGTCTAGGTACCATCTAAATGTTTCTGAACTACCAGGTTGGTTATTAAATGTTGTGATAGATATCTTATCTGTATTTGCCTTGTTATCACTATCTAAAACTTTAATATTTTTAACATTGTAAAATTTAATATCTTCTTTACTATTAAAAACGTATTGCTCTCCACGAATAGTTACATTGTATCTGTAAGAATTTAAGTCTACTGCTTCGTATTCAAATAATATTAACCAACTAGCATCATCTGGAGTATTGTTTTTACTTCCTGCGTTACTTACATCAAATTTGCTAGTTTTATCAAGGTTTGCGTTCTCTATTACATACCATTGGTCTGCTAAAAGGCCGTCTGTTATGTTTGTTGGTGCAAATCCTATACCAAATGTCTTTTTATTTTCCATTTGTGCTTGAACGTCTGGCAATTCTGAACCCTGTAGTTTTTTTCTTAGTGTTACAATAACTTCTGTTACTCTCCACCCTGTAGGAACAGAGGAACTAAGTGTCCATGGTCCTGTTGATGTACTAAGTCCGGAGGATAGTAATCCTGCATTTGATTCTTTAGTAATTCTTACCCATTTATACTCAGTCATATCACTTGGGTTTACTAATTTAAGGAAATTGTTTTCTTGGAACTGTTTAAATGATACAAATGTATTTGTTAATACCTTTTCTGTACCGGCCGCTCCTGCACTTGATGTTTCTGTAAAGTAACCTGTTGTTCCTGTTAGTTTTACAGGTAGAGGATTCCATTTAACACCTAAACTTTCTATATCAAAACTGTTAGTTTTGTATTTTTTCCATTTATCTCTGAAAGAGTCGTAAACATAGTTATTAAGATTTTGATTTTTAAAATACAGGGGTAAAATATTCTCTACAACATTATTTGCTGTATTATTTCCACTTATAACTGTACTTACATTGGTAGTTTTATCCATTTTGTAAAGGAAACCGTCATCTGCAAACAAATCTATGTTCTGTAATGTGCCTGTAGGATCATTAATATCTATATACCTACTATGACCAGCATGTGTTCTATTTACTGCTGATAATTTTTGTATGTTACTGCTTTTTGCAAAAGGAAAAACATTATAATCCTGAGAACTTATCATTCTGTTTTGAGTGAAATAAGTTTGTGGTGCTCTTTGCTTAATACTTTCTAATGATTCTGTCGGTAAACTATTGTTTACAGCATTTTGTAATGCCAATGTTATAGTCATTGTATAAGGGGAACCGTTTCTGTTTTCATACGGAACATTTATAGTAATATTTCTTGCATCGTCAGGTTGTAGTGAATAACTTACACCGTCACTGGTTCTATGCCATGTTCTGTAAATTCCGTTAGGCATATTACCAAAGTTTCCATCAGGGAACTTTAATCTTACACCATCGTTGTCTAAATTTTCTGTTGCATAAAGATTTCTTGTTCCAAATGCTTGACTATTATAGTTTAATGTTTGTCCTACTGTATTAGGTATTTTAATCCACTTACTAATTACAGCACCTGATGTATTAATTTCCTGTACCCAAACATCTGTTTCATTTATGTTTGAGGAAGTAAGATCTGCTACTCTATTTGGAATAGGTGTATTAAAATTAAAATCTGAAAATGATAATGTTCCTTGTTTGAACATCATAAAGAAACCACTGTTACTACTATCAAGTCCTTTACCGTCATTTCTATAAAACAATCCTAAATTGTTTAAAGGGTCTGGATGTCTTTCGTAAAAATATTTTCCATTTAAAAAATCACCATCTACAATTTCAAAATTTCTACTTATGCCATTTACATTTAATGTATAGGGGAAGGTTTGTGAAGCACTAATTTGTTTTGTAATTCTATATAGTTCTGTAGTTATACCTCCAACTACTCCCTTCTTAATTGGCGAAGTGAATCTATTTGTATTACTAAATGCACTATTTAATATTGTAATAAACTGTTCATAAGACTCTGGATTGTTTACGTCATTCCAGAATACTTGTTTGTTAGATAAGTTAGCACCTAAACTATCTATTAAAGGTTCAGTTGTTTTTATAGACTTAATTTTGACTAATCCACTTGCCGCCGTATTTCTTCTTGGGTTATATCCCAACATCCTTGCAAGTTTAAAGACACTTTCTCTTCTTTCAGCAGTTTCTAAAAAGTTTTCTCTACTGTTAAGGTCCATTCTAAATGCTAATGCTTGAGAAAGGAATGCAAGTAATTCTATAATTGCAATAAACTCAGAACTTTCAATGTAATCGTTAAAGTTTTCTGGAAAATTAGTTCTTATGTAATTTACCATTGCAAGTCGCAATGTATCGAAATCGTATGATGTAAAGTCTACATTATTAAATGCCTTATAGGCAATTTTCCAATCTTCTGCGGCAAATAAGTTAGTTTGTCTTTGTGATAATGCCATTATTCAAAACCCTCTGATTCATTTATAAATTCTAAATATAACACGTCTTCTTCTGAACCCGGATTAAATTTTAAGGCAACGTCCGCTCTTATTGTATGGTCCATCATATATAATGTGATATCTTTAAGTGTTACTCTAGGATCAGTATCAATAATTCTTCTTATATCGTCTTTAATGTCTTCTTCTGTTACTGTATCTTCTGGTTCCATTAGTAAATCCCATATAATAGAGCCAAAGTTTGGTTTCATTAGTCGCTCACCTTTTTTAGTATAAAAATGGTTGAGTAGATCTCTTTTAACTAGATCTATATCGGTTAAAGTATATGGTGCTCTAACCTTATCTATCGTACTAAATCCTTTAAATATTGCCATACATGTATTTATCAAAAACATTATAACTAGTTTTAATTAATAGTTGACAATGGCAATTTTAGACTGTATAATAACAAGATGAAGAATATTATGTACATACATGGAGCAAATGCAGAGCCAGATAACTTTAATTACTATACTTTAAAGTTACCAGAACACAATTTCATACGTCCTTCCTATAATATGGAAGATGATCCATATGACTTAGTAGAATTGTTTAGAATGCGTAAACAAAGAGAATTCGGTAAAGAAAAAGTAATTTTAGTGGGACATAGTTTCGGAGGATTACTAGCAAGTTGGTATGCAAGTGTTTATCCTAAAAATGTAGAACATTTAGTTACAATAGCGGCTCCTTGGGAAGGTACTCCAGTTGCTAGAATACTTGCAATGATATTTAGAAATAAAAAAGTATTTGAAAATACTAGGCCTGGGGCAGAAGTTTTAGGACTATTACAAGAAAAGTCTTACAATGGCTTACATACAAATATAGTATGTACCAGTGGTTCTAATCCATTAGCAGGATTAGGCGGAAAGGCAAACGACGGAATGATATCAGTGGATAGTCAACTTAATACTCCACCTAAATTTAAAAACACTGAAAACATCACTATAGAAGCAGGACATAGCGGAGTTTTGTTAAATAATAGTGTTACAGATTTTTTGCAAACCTTAATCGAGAAATAACATGTCTGATACAAAAACACTTAATAATACTTTAGAAGAAGAACTAAGAATTATGTTGGTTGAGAAAAACAACGAAAATCATAGTTTGAGAGCTCATATTGAATTGCTAGAAAAAGCAGTTGCTGACGAGCAAGAGCAAAAGTATAGATTATTAGTTGAGAATGCAGACCTTAAAAAAGAACTAAAAAATAGTTAACCTTTAGGGTCGTATATAGCCGTAGGGTCGTCTTTCTTTACTGGCTTTCCTTCTAAATATTGTTCTCCAGTACTTGGATCAATACCTTTATTTGTTAATTCTTCTATTGCGGCCTTCTTGGCTTCCTTTAATTCTGTTGTAAGTTGTGGCCATGACAATAAAGCACCCTCTCCAGGTTTGTAATCAAAGTTTACCCAGTCTGGTGTAGTGAATAATTCTGCTTCAAAAAGTCTTCTATCTACATAATCCTGTTTAACTACAGCACTTGCATTAGGCGATAAAGCACCAGATCTCCATTTCATTATCATTTCTGGTACTCTGTGATAGTTCTCTTGGTTTAATTGTCTTAATACAGAACTTCCTGCAAAGTTTACAGGTCCAATATGATTTACAAAACTTACAAGAGCAACAAATTGAAAGTCGCTAATAGGAACTTTTACAAGAGCATGAATACTGTTTTCTGATTCTTTCGATAAAGACATTGCTGTAAGATTTATTCCTATAGGGCCTATGCCATTGTTAAAATCTATAACCTTATTTCCCTGATCGTCTACAAGTATAATAGACGGTCCATCTATAATTGGTGTAATTCCTTTTTCTTTTAATCCAGCAACAATGTTTACAAATAAGTCTCTGTTTGTAATACCGTCTCCGCTACCACTTTCTCCTACTGCCGCACCGGGTGTACTTTTAATTAAATCATTTAAAGAACCCAAAGTAAATTCGTTTTGTAAAGAATTTGCAAGATTAGAAAAGTCTGCCATTGAACCACCTACTAATCCTGCAGATGCATAGATGTCGTTGATTGTAGCATTGGCTAAAGCATTCATTTGTGCCGGTAAAGCCTTTACATCATCTACTAAAGTTTCTAAATTATTAATATCTAATTGCACTTGTTTGATCATTGCCTGTGCTTCTTTTAATATTTTAGAAGGCCCAATAACTTTATCACCAAATGCATTGGTCATCATTACTCTTATTGGAGGCAATACTTTAAGTAATAATGTTTGTACATCCATATAACTTTGTATTTCTTCTATCTTCTTAAATACTGGATTACTGAAATTACTAATTTTGTCTTTTATAGGCCCAAGTAAACTATTTCCAATACCCTTTAATTTACCTAGTAATTTTTTTCTTTCTGCGGCTACCCTTGCACCTGAAACGGCACCAACTGCCTCAGAAAATGCTTTGGAAGTTTCTTCTACTTTTTTCGTTTTTGCATCGAGACCGTCACTAAAACTTTGTACAGGTGTTGGATTATGTCCTTTCTTTTCTGTCATCTTAACCTCCCAAATATCCGTCTGGTGAATCAGCATCGTTAGGACCTAATTCATCATCATAATCTTCTTCTGTCATAGAAGACTGTTGGTGTGCCATTGCATCTGATTTAAAATGATTTAAATAAGGTTCTGCAGTAGGCATGGTTGTTACTATAGATTTAACAGTAGAACCTTTTTCCCTACCTGACGCATTTTCTGTTGTAGTATCTGGCATTAAATCATCGGAATCTCCAAAATCAGGAGTTTTACTAGACCAGTCGTCATGTTTGTTTGTTGATATTGCACTACCTGATAAGGCTGGTAATGCCGGCATACCTGGTATGCCTCCAGGAGAATTTAGTAAGACTGGAAGTCCTGCTAAACTAATAGGTGCTGTACTAGTTAAATTTATCCCTAATGAAGAATTTAAATGGATACCACCTAATGCAGACATCATTTTAATTCCACCTGCACCTGCAAATATATCTACGCCAGTTGTTCCACCTGTAATCGCTGATCTACCTGCGGCACTTATATCTATATCTCCTCCTACTGATGTAAGTTGGGCACTCTGTCCAGAGTATATAGATGTTTGTGCAACACTTTCAAATCTTAAGTTACCACCATACCCTAATGATGGAAGTCCGGGAATAGGCTGTAAGCCAACATACTGGTCACCATCACCAGTTGCTGTATCTCCTGCGGCTTTAATATTGACATCACCACCGGCTTCTATATTTACATTTCTATCTGCTCTTAAATTAAAATTTCCTTTAGAGCGAATATCTACTGACCCTTCTCCAAATATTGTTATCCCGCCTGCTTGATCTAATTCCATCCAGGCTTTACCGCTCTTGTTAATGAAGTAAATTATTCCTTCATTATCATCTAGTAGAATTTGATTACCACCACCTGTTCTCAATCTTATATTTTTGCTGGCACCGTTTTGATCACCGTCGTCCATTACAAATTGATGTCCTGCACCTCTGTTGCCAGGCAATGCCGGACCGTCTCCTGTGGGTGGTTTTATATTACCCGGTGTTAATATTCCAAACACACTACTAGGAGATTCTCTTCTAGATGTACTTGAGGATGCTCCTCTAACGTTGTCGCCCAGTAATCCTTGCTCGTAAATAGGTCTTGCATAATCTAAGTGTGCCGGCCTTAATACATCTGTTCCTTTACCAGGATTTTCATTATCAAATTTGTTCTTTTCACTTACTGGTAATTTATACCCTAGTTTAGAGTAGTTAAAGGGAGATCCTGCCACACCCGGCACCATAAATGCACGATCTTCAGGAAATAAACAACTTACTATAACTCCGTATTTTAAATTTCCTTGCCCAAATGCTACTACAACCTGCGTTCCTGCATCAGGCGGAACCATCCACATACCATATGATTTTCCAGACCCCCTGTGGTCATCTTTCATATTTACATTTTCATTTGCATAGTTTGTACCACCTGCAAATGGAGAGGTCCAGATACAATTAAATGTTGCCATTTCTCTATCGTTTGAGCCTTTAGGATTTTTTCTTCTTTTATGTAGTGCTGGAATATATACTTTAAGCCTACCGTTCATATCTGGGTCTTGTGCAGATACGACTTCACCGAAATAAATTCCGTCTGTTACATGTTGTTCTCTTGTATATCTGTGTGCCATTTTACTTTACTCTGTTGGTGTTCCTGAGCGTTGTTCTTCTTGTTTCTTATAGTATTCTGCTCTACTTTCGTTCCAGGCCTTTTGTGCTTTATAATTTTCAAAATCTTCTAAATTCTGTGTTCCGGTTCTTTTAATTGTTTCTATTTTAGAAAATTCATATAATTTGTTCTGTGCCATATTTAACTCTTGTGTAAACAATCCTCCGCTGAAATTGGATGTACATCTATACACCAGATAAACTCCACTTAGTGTATAATTTATACTGCCATAATCAAATAAACCGGTATTGTTATCTTCGTCATCTAAATCAAAATCTAGTTTTCTAGGTGCTTCCATTACAAAGAAAATATCTTGTGTCTTTTTTGTAAAATCAGGCTGACCGTCGCTTTCTTTACGGACGTCATAAAACACATCGTTGCCTAACCAATAAGGGTCTCCCCTAACAGATAGATCCATCATTTGTGTAGACGCCGCATTTGTATATTGTCTCATTAAATGACTCATTGTTGTTGACCTAATGGAGTTTCTTTCTTCCGGTGCAGATTCAACAATATTAGATACTTCTACTGTATCTAATTTAGGCTTAACTATATTTTGAAATTCTTCTCCAAGTTGTTCATTGTCAAGTGACTTGTAAAATTCCGCCGCCATGTCATTTCCTTCCAGTCCCATAACTAATGCAGAAGCATATATGTAAGGAGACACTACAGTTAAATCATTACTTAAATCGGTCAATAACTCTGTAGTTTCTGTTGGTACCGGGTCTTCACTATTTTCTGTGGTTCTAGTGTAACCAGATAATATTGCATCTCCTACGTCATCCATAGCCAAACCACTCGCAAATTCTTTTAGGTATTCTTGGTCTTCTATATTTGTTGTTCCCCTTACACTTCCAAATTCATTTACATAATTTTTTTCTTGCACTAATCTAGAAATGTCTTCTGAAGAGTATCCGGCGAATTCTGCAAATTTTTCAAATTCTACATCACTAAGTCCTTTGAGAGTCTCAAAAATTCCACCTGCTTTTTTATCTTTACTTAAGATATCGTTTACACCTTCACTATCATTTGTATTTTGTGCATTTTCTTCTTCTTTTAATGCAGATGCTGTGGCTACACCAGACTGTTGAGCATAGTCTCCAAATCCAAATGCTGGTATATTTAATGCATAAGCCTCATCAAATGTTAAGGACAAATCCAATATTTGCGTGTTAAGTCCTGTATAACTATAGTAGTATTCTTTTTGTATGGACATTGAGTCTAACAGAGTTGAAATTTCTTTTAATGTTGGATTTTTAATTTTTTCATATTCTTCTTCAAATATAATCATGTTTGGATTACTAGTATAAGACAACACTGGTCTTACATGAAAGTATTCATCGTAAGAACCCTTTTTTTCGTCCCAACTTTGTTCTGAAAAATCTACAAAGTGATCTGTATCTAATGTAAGCCACCTTGAATATGCACTATCAACAGTTTTAATGTCTTTCTCATTGTAACCTCCAGGTTTAATTCTAATTGCTTTATTAACAAAATCTTCACTGAGGGATAAAACTAAATATATACAATCTTTGATATGAGTACCAGCGGGAATGTTAATTGAAATTAAAGGATCTGAATAAACGGCTTTACCATTAATAGTTTTTTCTACTTCTTCAGTAATTGATATATCTCCCCTAGCACCATTAACATTGATGCTGTCGTTTATTGATCTACTAACATCATATTCAACAATTACCGGTCCACCAGCGGCGTCGTCTTCAACTGACTGCTGATCTGTTTGGGTTTGCCAATTCAACACTTTTTCACCAGTGTCAGTTAATTTTGTAATTGAACCTGATTTTGCGAATGTTTCTAATAAACTATAATCCTTTAATAATGCATCAGAAATCGTATCTGGCGTCATTTTAATAGGATCACCTTCTTTACAAGCAAAATTTGATATAAACCCGTCTAAAAATAATTTAAACTCTTCGTTCGTCTTTTTATCTACCGGGTCGTCTAAATCTTCAAAATCTTTATTAAAGGCATATTCCAATCCATACCATTCTTCGGCTGGTGTTGTAGCATCAGTACCAGTGTCAGTGACTTCATCTCCTGAAGCACCGGCATCAGGATCTTGTGAATTATCCGGTGTTGTATCAGAAGTACTACCTGGTTGTACTGGATGTAGCCCACCTAACAGTTCTGATAGGGTTCTGCCTTTAATAGTGTGAGCAGTCTTTAAATGTAATCTATCTCTACCGCCTGTTTTCTGTCTATATGCACTAACATTATAAGTGGCTCCTTCTGCACTTATTTCCATATCATATGTTACACCGCCTAATTCAAAATACATTTCTGTAGGAACTTTGGATGCATCTCCGTCTGCATCTGAAGGAAATCCAAGAGGTATTCTTTCAGGCTTGCCATCTACTTCAGAATCAATTGGAACACCGTCATGTGCAGATGCATCTGGATATCCAGCAAATTCCAATTGTAAAAATATTCCAGGTAATGTTGATATTGGTTTATTATATCCGCAATATCGCTTTGCTTCTGCTATTCTATCTAAAAGAGATATGGAACCGGGTTCTGTAAGTTTAAAGTCTACTTTTAATGGTATAACATCACTGTCTAGACCATTAAATGTTTGTATAGTAACGTCGTCTATTCCTATATCAGTAGTTCCTGTTTGTGCTATAATTACATAATCTTGAGGGTTAGGTTTTGTAAGTGTCCTGTGTTTTACAAATGTGCTTTCTTTAGGTGTATCTTCTCTTGCTTCGTCGGAGTCACCTGAATCTTTACCTGCACCATCCTTTGGTCCAGTCTGTTGTTGGTATTCGGCTAATTTATTTCTTTTTAACATATACAAGGTAAAAACATACTGTGGAGTATAGTAGCCGTCTAATATGTTTCCTCGTACTTTATTTCTTAAAAATTTAGAGTACACATTCTTTTGATCATTTATAGTTTCATTATTTTGTTTGTCGTCCTTGTGATTGTCCAATTCTGCTAAACCGGCCATGGCTCTAAAATGATTCAAATCGTCTAATTCATCTTGATTAAACTCATCAGTTGTTCTATTACTGTAACTTTCTATTCGCTTTTCAATGTCTTCAAAAGTCGGACTGCCTCCTTCGTAAAGGTCAAACTGATCAAAAAATCTTTTACCCCAATGTGTTTTGATTCTATATTCACTATTTGGAACGTCACTTTTATAAATGCCGTAATCTTTGTCGCCTGCTTGATTTTCGTTTACTGAAGACATATATTACCTCGAAAATATATCTTTAATGGAATCCGATGAAGGTAGTTTAATTTTAGTTCCTGCTTTAAAGTCTCTGATTGGGTCTTTTAATTTGTCTAAATTTCTCATAGAAAATACCCACCATAACCTGGATGATTCATATAATTTGTATGCAAGTAAATCTGGTCTTTGATCGAACTCTTGTGTGATTACAAAATCTTCATCGTAAATTGATGTGGGGATATTAGGAATAGTATTTACATCTAAAAACTTGTTTCCTATTAATTGGCTTGTTGTTATAAAGGACTGTTTATTATATCTAGCCATTAAACGAATCCTCCTTTATATCCCTTTCCAGATCTTAAATCATCTAAGTCAAATTTCTTTCTTAATTTTTTAGGTGTATAGTTAGGTGTTAAGTTCACCATAACGTTCATTCTTGTAGGTACATAAGTTGTTTCTGTTCCTTCACCACCGCCAACATTTGTAACAACCGGAACATAATCACAATCTTCAGGTAACTGTATAGAATAGTCGTTTATAATAACTGGTACTTTGTTAAAGCCGTGTTCTCCCAAATATTCAAATATTAATGTAGGAGGAGGTGTACCATAAGTTTGTTGAACAACCGACTTCTCACCGAAATAACTCTTTGTTGCTGTCTTTAAAAAATGCATCATTGCTAATAAGTAATGGCCATCAAACATGTCGTTAGCATAAAAATCTGCCTGTACAGGCAGTGAAGGAGGAGTACTATTCATATATGTGTATATAGGATAGTTAGAACCATGTAGTTGTTGTGCATTATAGTTTGCAACACCTGATAAAAATATCTGTGGTGTAACTTGCCAAACCAAACCACCTGTTGCTTTAAGTGGTGCTAGTAAAGAACTTTTAGAATCTCCGTCCTCGCCAGCCATACCGTATATTTGATTCATTCCACCATTTTTAGGACGAAGTCTTGCTCTCCAATCAAAGTTTGAAATGTCACCATTTGTTTCTGAGCCACTATCATTTATTTGTATTTGTCCAGAGGCTGAGGTTGCCGCCGCTAATTCCTGTGCTTTTTTAATTCTTTCTTCTACATGAATTTTACTAGTTCCGGTATCGTAAGGACCGAACCCTTCTTTACCCATTAAATTCCAAAATATAGATTGTACCCTAGGGTCTAACCCTGATACTTTTTCACTAATTTTGTTATTTAAAAAACTGTTTACACTCTTTTGAAAGAACGACATATTAATCTCCTGTGTATATATTTATCACATTCATTAAAACTATTGTTAATTAATAAAAGTGGCTAAATATACATTGACAATACGCAATAGTTGTGTATAATACTAACAATATAAATGAATTATAATTTTGAGGAGAGTTAATGGCACAGCCTAAAAAAGTAAATTATCTTAATAATAAAGATATTCTAAAAGAAATCCATAAAAGTAAAATGACATACTGTTATGTTACAGATGAAATGTATGCAAAGTATGATGTTATTTTGCAAGATGTGAATAAAATTAATAGAAACAGTATTAAATTAGCAAGAGAAAATCGTGCTTCTTTAATGCAGTCAATTGGTTACCAAGCCGCAATGGCTGATCATGATCCTAAGGATTATAAAAATAAACCAAAACAGAAAGAGTTTGCAGTTGACCCAAAAAGTATTCCACAGGAAGAATTAGTATTCCGTGTAATGACCATGGAGCATATTCCAGATGAACCAGGAAGGAAAAGAATTCCTAAAAATGAAGCAGAAACTAAAGCAAAGGTAAACTTTCCTTCTTTTAAACATTATGCTTATGTAAATGGTGAAGTAACTGAAGTTGCAAGAAGTCACTGGCAGGGAAGTTTAAGCAATGGTCACTTTAGTGTTGATCATGGTAAGATCACTAATAAGTTAGGTACAATGTTTTTAAAACTAGTTGAAAGGTATAGTCACAGAGCAAACTGGAGAGGCTACACTTATGTAGACGAAATGCGTGGACAAGCATTGGTTCAACTTAGCCAAATAGGCCTACAGTTTAATGAAGCAAAATCTGATAACCCGTTTGCATATTATACTGCCGCAGTAAATAATAGTTTTACTAGAATTTTAAATTTAGAAAAACGAAATCAAATGATTAGAGATGACATCCTTATAGAACAAGGACACCTACCTAGTTATGGCAGACAGATTGCTCATGAAGAAGAAATGAGACAGATAAGAGAAGCGGCAGAAACATCTGCACAAAGTGATATAAACGATTAATTATGGCCCAACTGTTTAAGACAGCGGCCTGCTTTACGGATATACATTACGGATTAAAGCAAAACAGTCGCTTACATTTAGAAGACTGCCACAGGTATGTGGACTGGTTTATAGCAGAAGCAAAAGCCAGAAATGCAGAAACTTGTATATTTCTAGGTGACTGGAGTCACCATAGAGCAAGTATAAGTGTTGCAACAATGAATGCATCTATTAAAGATCTTAAAAAACTTAATGATGCATTTGAAACTGTTTACTTTATAACTGGTAATCACGATCTTTATTACAAAGATAAACGAGATATGAATAGCATAGAATATGCTCGTGACCTATCAAATTTTGTAATGGTTGACGACATGTTTGAACAAGACGATGTTGCAATTATTCCATGGCTTGTTGGAGATGATTATAAAACAGTTTCTAAAATGCAATGCAAATATATGTTTGGGCATTTTGAATTACCCTACTTTAAAATGAATGCAATGGTAGAAATGCCTGATCACGGTGGCATTAATGATAAAATGCTAAGTGGGCCTGAATATGTGTTTAGTGGACATTTCCATAAACGACAATATAAAAATAATATACATTATATAGGAAATGCATTTCCACATAATTACGCAGATGTTAGAGATGACGAACGTGGTGCTATGTTCTTAACATGGGGAGAAGAACCACAATATGTTAATTGGACAGAATGTCCAAAATACAGAGTATTTTCTTTAAAAGAATTATTAGATGATCACCAAAACTTATTGGATGAATACACTTATGCTAGAGTAAAACTTGATATTAGCATCAGTTACGAAGAAGCAAACTTTATTAGAGAGAAGTTTGCAGAACAATATAATGTAAGAGAACTTCAACTTATTCCTGTAAAAGAAGAGGAAGAGTTTGAAGGAGGAGAAGTACTGTTTGAAAGTGTAAATCAAATTGTACTTGCACAATTAGACACAATAGAATCAAATACAGTCAACAAAGAAACGTTGGTTGATATTTATAACAGCATAGACACCGAATAATGTTAAAAATAAAAAACGTATCAGCAAAGAATTTTATGAGTGTTGGCAACAACACACAGGCAGTTAATTTTGATAACTGTCAACTTACTCTTGTACTAGGTCACAACTTAGATATGGGCGGTGATGGTAGCAGAAATGGTACTGGTAAAACTACTATTATAAATGCATTAAGTTATGCTCTTTATGGAGACGCCTTAACAAACATTCGTAAAGACAATCTCATAAACAAAACAAACGGTAAAGGTATGATTGTTACTGTAGAGTTTGAGATAGAAGGAAGAGCATATAGAATAGAACGTGGAAGACGACCTAATGTGTTAAGACTACTTGTAAACGGAGAAGATGCATTTACAGAAGAACAACAAGGCGACAGCAGAGAGACACAGAAAGAAATCGAAAAGATTATTGGCTTCCCACATAATATGTTCAAACATTTAATTGCGTTGAATACATACACAGAACCTTTTCTTAGTATGAGGGCGAACGATCAAAGAGACATGATCGAACAACTATTAGGCATTACTGAACTTAGTTTAAAAGCAGAAATACTTAAAGAAAGAATGAAGTTTACAAAAGAAGCAATTAAGGAAGAAGAGATTACGATTAATGCAATTAATACTAGCAATGAGCGTATAGAAAAGAATATACAAGAAATAGAAAGCAGAAGTAGAGCATGGGAAAAGAATAAGGAAGATAAAATTATATCTTTGGGAGAAGAGATAGTTGCTCTGGAAACTATTGATATTGACAAAGAGTTAGAAAATCATAAACTACTGGGTGACCTTAAAGAACAACGTGCAAATTTACAAGTATTAACATCAGAAGAAAAACGTATTGCAACTAGTTTAAAAAGAAGTACAAAGAAACTAGAAGATTTAAAATCCTCTTTGGAAAGTGCAAAAGCAGGAATATGTCCAACATGTGAACAAGAAACTGCCCATTTAGATACACATGAACAATACACTAAAGATCTTATAGATGATATAGACAAAGAGGAAATATACTTTTCAGAACTAGAAGAAAGGAATAACGAAATAAATGAAGGTCTAAGTGGCTTCGAAAATATAGAAGAAGACCCGGTTGTATTTTATAATACCTTGGAAAAGGCGTTACAGCATAAACATAATGTTGAAACTATGAAAACACAATTAGAGGAAAAAGCCTTAGAAGAAAACCCATATACAGACCAAATAGATTCCTTACAAAAAACAGGAATACAAGAAGTTAATTTTGATAAAATGAACGAACTTACATTTTTGCAGGAACATCAAGACTTCCTACACAAACTTTTAACAAGCAAAGACAGTTTTATTCGTAAAAAAATTATAGATCAAAATATTGCATATCTAAATCATAGACTTGCATATTATTTAGACAAGTTAGGATTACCACATGATGTAAAATTTGCAAGTGATCTGGGTGTGGAAATTACAGAATATGGCAGAGATTTAGACTTTGATAATCTAAGTAGGGGAGAACGAAACAGACTAATCCTGGGTTTAAGTTGGGCATTTAGAGATATGTATGAAAGTTTAAATAGGCCTATGAATCTTATGTGTGTTGACGAATTAATTGATAGTGGAATGGATAGTATGGGTGTTGAAAATGCATTAGGCATTTTAAAGAAAATGCATAGAGAACAAAGTAAAAACATTATGCTTATCTCACACAAAGAAGAACTAGTAGGACGTGTTAATAATGTATTAACAGTCGTGAAAGAAGGCGGATTTACAGCATACAATACCGACACAGAGTATGTTAATTGATGTTAATTTAGGTCATAATAAAGAAGTTACACTAACTTATGAACTGTACGACAATGCAGTTACACACCTGTTTTATAATCGTATTAGCAATCAACCAAACGAAGTAGTAAGCAGAAACGAATTTTATAACTTCGGTGAATCACAACAAGATATTACACAAGAACTAAATGGTATAATAGATGATTTAAGACATTTGGTGCCTGACCTTATAGGCGATGATAATGTAGAAAATTTAAATCAGTTGCACATTAATTTTCCTGACAACGAAAAGAAATATGCAAACAATCCAAAAGTATTTGCATTATTAAGAGACTTTAACAATAGAATACATCATTTAGAACGATTACAAAAACAAATCAACAATACCAGTATGCTATTTACTGTGGATAATGATCCAGGTATAGACTTACCAGAAGAAGCATACAGTATGTTTACTCCTAACAAACAGTTTGGAGAAATGTACATGAACTATCCTCACGTTGGTAAACATTTTATGGAATTATTTTACGACCAAGACACAGACATTCCACAAGAACAAATAATCCTCACACATAAAATGGCTAGTGGATTATATTGCTGGTTTGGCAATGACATGCAAGTTAGTAATCGTATGCAAATGGATATGTTTAAATTTTTTTGTAGCATACAAAATAAAATACCATATGAGTGGGGTGATCCTAAACTTGCTATAGGATATCTGCCGCTTGGCAAAGTTACGCATGAGATAGATTTAAATGCAGTAAGCCAAAACAAATATCTACATAGTTGGGTATGTAGGTAAGTATTTTAGAACATAAAAACGGTTGACATATTGTGCTTTTGTGCTATACTAATAGCATATTTAATAAAACTAAGGGAGTTAATATGTCATTAAATGAAATAAAACAAGAAGTTCTTAGAGGTAATTTCACTACTTCTGATCTACAATCTTTAATATCTTACACAAGAACTGTTATGGAAACACAAACCAAAGCAACCTTAAATGTAGGTGATAATGTATTTGTAGTACAAAAAACAAAACGTACACCTGGTGTAATTAAGAAAGTAAATATTAAACGTTGTGTTGTTGATATGCAAGGTAGCAGTTATAATGTTCCACTTAGCATGATAGAAGTCGCTTAATGATTGAAATATTACAAGAAGTAACTGACTGGGGAAAGTACAAGGTAAACAATGGAGTTTATCATGTAAGTTCCTCAGGTAGACTTGTAGGTTATCAAGTTGATCAAGATTCTGAACTCCAAGTTCTTAAAGTTCCTAGCACACAATTCAGTAAAGCAAGACGTAAGTTTGTGAAAATTGGCGAAAGGGAAGAAGAACTGGAAAGTCATATAGTAAAAATACAAGGTTCTAAAGGTAATGTTTATTTGCTGGACACTAAAAAGAATACTTGCACATGTCCTGGTTATACTTTTAGAGGTAACTGTAAACATATTAAAGAACATTTACAAACAGTTTAGGTCCTACGGACCTTTTCAAACTACATTCAATCGTTTCGTTTCACTCAACTCTTTCATTTGTTTGAAAGTTTTTTAAAAGACCGTTATCATGTATGTTGAAGCCATAACTCACCTATAAAAGGTGAGAAAGGTGTCATCATGTGATGTCTTCGCCTTCTTAACTTCGGGTGCTATTAGGAACCGGTGAGCCTTTTGTCCCCATACACTACCGTCACGAATCTCACGGAAGCCATATAACCTTAGTAAGTTTAGTTATATAACTTGTAGGTTGCTTTTTCTCATTGCCTACATCCTTTTAATACTGTTTAACGTGTGTTTGTATCTTTGCCGCTATACATCTCTAGAGTCCCGCACCAGGATTACTGGATTGTCAAAGAGTCCGATTAAATATGCCTCGGTAGAGCCGGTGTATAGTCCTATGTGTGCCTTGTTTTGACTTAACGTCTGTGATGTGCCATGATGTGTTCTTATCAGCAAATAGTTATCAACTTGTTAATGCTTCTTTAAGGATTTCTGAGCCGCCTACCCTTACGTTGATTATTCCGTTATAATAATCGTCAGTAAGTAATACCTTTCTTTCAAACTGTTCTTGTGCTTCTAAGTAACTTGCAACACCTCTACTAGGACAAAAGTGCAATATTTCTCTTGTAAAAGAGTCTTCTCCTAGTTCTATCACATCTGCTTTTAAATGATCGTTACTGCCCCAATATGTTTTCCAGTCGCTTTCTTTCGTACCACGACGTTTATTTTTTCTGCCTTTTAATGGCGGTTTAGTAGTTTTAAATTTTGCTAACTTTTTACCAACATACTTTCTGTTGTTTGTTAGGTTAGTGATAATATATACGAAGGCTTCGCATTCTTCTGGAAGTTCGGTAATTTCTTTGTTATTATATAACCAAGACATTAGAGTTCATCTGTTACAGTTTTGCCTGCTTTTTGTTTAAGCATATTTTCTAGTGTTTTACCTAATAAAGTTCTTTGAGGAGTTGACATATACCAAACATCGTTCCATGCAATTGAGCCTCCGCTATAAATCACAAGTTCACAAATATTTTTTTCTAGGGCGTCTGTTTCTTTTTTCAGCCTCCCAAGATATGCCACAATCTCTTCTGGCTCTGATTGAGCTAGGAAGCGGTGAAAAAATTTACAGGATTAAAGTTCACCTCAGATTCAAATATGTATGGTTCTTCTGGTGAGCCTCCACATTCTTCTTTCTCACATCCTACTTCCATTTTTTTATTAATACCAACATTAGAAATTTCTTCTATAAATGTTTGTATTTCACTTCCAACTGCTCTATCACAGTTTTCTAAAAATTCTTTAATTTGTTTTTTATCTGAAACAACAATAGTATCTTCGCCTTCTTTAATAGTTACATCTTTAACACTATCAACCATAAGCTCAAAGTTTAAACTTGCTAATTCTACAAAGTTTTCGTTAAAAGCACGAATTCTATCTACTTCGTCTGGGATATCTGCAATTGATTGTAAACTTCTAGTAGTTCTAAAATTAGCAATACCTGCCTTTACAGCAGATTTATAACTAAAAGGTTGTACACTAATTAATAATCCTGATGCAGTTGTGAACTGATAAGATTCTTTTAAATTAGTCATTGTGGTTAAAACACCTTCAACACTCAATACACTTGTAATTTGTTCTTCACATTTATCACATACTGCTTGTACCTCAATATCATCTCCAAAGGTTGCGCCTTGTATTGCAACCAATAAAGCATCTACATCGTTGCTAAAAAGTGCCATTGCATTTTTAATGCTTGGTACACAACTTTCTATTACTTGTATCACAGCATCACCGTTTAAAAGTGCGTCTGGATTTTTCATAATCAATTCGTCTTTTGCCGTCATTGGAAGGACTGCATGTTCTTCAATAGATGTATCTAAAACATCATTTGAATAATAATCTCCCCCACTTGGTAATCCTGTATATAATTTTGGCGTTCTAAAGTGTCCTGCTAACGGATTACTTGTTTGTTTTGCCATAGTTAAAACTCCTGTTAATTACTCTGATAAATATACTAGAGTAGTATTGTACTACAAGTATTTATCACAGTTAAATACGCATATAATATAAGTTGGTAATTTATGGCAGACAAAACATCAGGACAGAACTTTACAGCATCGATTAATTCTCTTGATGGGGCAGGGGGTTCGTATTCTGCCAATTTGCCTCCCTATGTGTTAGATAAAACAGTTAGAGATGTTATGGAGGGTCTTGTAACAGCAATATCTGAATCTGATACTGAAAATAAAAAAGGTTTAAAAGAATTAGCCAAACTGTATAAAGAATCACTGGACACTCAAAAGAAAGGTAATGAGACCAATGAAAAAAATGCAGAAGATTTAAACAAAACGATGTCTGAGGCGGAAAGGCTCGCAAAACAAAGACAAGATGAATTAATCAAATCTTTAAACCAACAAAAGGCAGATAGAGAAAAGTACGAAGAGGAGATTGGCCAAGCATTTGCTAAAGGGGCCACAAAGGGCGGACGATTTGCTGGAGATTTAATTGTTAGTGCAATTAAAGGAATTGCAGTAGTATTTGGTACATCAGTTGGTATAGTGGGAAGTGCATTTTCTAATCTAGGTAATAGTTTAAGAACACTCACTGATACCGGTCAGGCATTTGGAGACCAATTAGGTACAGGAAATAATGCTACAGAACAAAATATTATATTATTAAATAGAATGGGTCTAACAACAGAACAAGCAGTTGCATCACTGGAAACATATTCAAGAGCAATGAGTACGTTGGGACAAACAAACCTTGCAAATCTAAGCAGAAGTTTTTTAGAACTTACACGAGGTGGTACCGATTTAGGTGTAACATTAGAAGAAGCAACTGAACTATTCTTACAAGATCAAGAATTTAGAGCTCGTACATTAAACAAAGACAAAATAGATACAAGCATTACAGCTCAACTTACTCAACAAAGTATACAAAATTTAAGGGGATTCTCTGCCATACTTGGACAAAGTACAGATGCATTAAGGCAAACAGCGGCAAGTGTGATGGAATCTAATAAGTCCTTTATAGGTTTTACGAATTCCTTAAATACTCCTAATGCTACAACATTAAATACAGTAGCAAAAGATTTAGTTGCAGGACTTGTTGCGGTGTTCCCTGAGAGTGGTGAAGCATTAGGTGATGCATTACTAACTGTTTCTGGTACAGGTGTTAGTGCAATTAGTGATTTTGCTAACATGCTAATACCTTTAGGTGGTAATTTAAATAGTGCATTCCAAAATTTAGCAAGTGATTTAAGATCAGGTAGTTTAGGCGTAGAAGATGTTCCAAATGCAATACAAGATTTAGTTGATGCCGCTGACCTCAATAAGGATCAGTTAGAACAACTAAGTGTTATAGCAGGATTGCAAGGCCACCCTATGCAGGAAACTGCAAGTATAATTATTACAATGCAACAAGAAGCAAGTGTGGCCAGAGAAAGATTGCAAAAACTTGCAAGTAGTACAGGAATGCAAATTTCAGAAGTACAAAAAATAACAACTGGATTTGATAATATTATAAAAAGTGTTCGTGGTGGTTATAGTGGATTATTAAATTCGATTCCTGTAGAAATGTCAAAAGAAATGGGAAGTAGTTTTGATGCTTTATTCGATGTATTTGTTGGCAAAGAAGGCGGAGTTAGTGTTCTTAATAGTGCCTTGGGTAAGGCAGGAAAAGATATAGGAGCCGCATTAGCAAATACACTTAAAGAACTTGCCCCAGACGGAGATTATGGTAAACTTATTACTAATATAGTTGAAGGCTTAGTTAAACTTACTACCTACATTATAGAAAAAGTTCAAAGAATAATCAGTGCTTTAAGTAAAGATGGAGAATTAGATATAGGTGGAGCAATAAGCACGTTTATAGGAGAATTCATAGGCTTATTCATGGAAGGTATGAAGATTGCATTGACCAATCTTCCTTGGGGTACGTTATTACCAATAGCGGGTATTCTTTTACTTTTTGTAGGTGTGACAGCCGCAATAACAGGATTCTTTCAGGCGGCGGCCTTTGCCGCAGGTCAGGCATTTGTTGCGGCGGCGGCCATGAGTGCCGGAGGAGGATTTGTTGGTCCAATGCCTGGTGGCGGAAAAGGAAAAGGATTCCTTAAAAGAATGGGTGGTATGGCATCTCGTGCTACACCATATCTTGCAGGAGCCTACGTTTTAAAAGATGGATATGATATAGTTTCTGGTTCAGATGGTGGAGCAACCGGCGAGAACATTGGCGGACTTGCTGGAGGCGGTACAGGAGCATTAATAGGTGGTATCATAGGCTCAGTAATTCCTGGATTAGGCACGGTCATTGGTGCGTCTATAGGTGCTGGAATTGGTAATTTAATTGGTGGTTCAATAGGAAGAAATAGGGACGAAAAAGAAAAAACCAAGAACTCACAAAGGGTTTCCAATATTACATCACCTAATTTAGCAGGTCCAACAACAAGTACTTTAAATGTACGATACTTAGAACAAATGACCAATCCTAATGGTAGTGGTAGTGGTCCACTAAGTGTATCTGAAATCAATAAACTAGACCAAGAATCTACAGAAACTAAAGCATTAACTCTTATCTTAGCAGAAAATAAAAGACTTAATAGACAAATAACAGAAATAATTACTTCAGGTCTTAAGACTAAGACAGTTGTCTAATTCAATATCCCACAAAATAGTTGACAACTCCTGATAAATAGTGTAATATACTATTAAGGAAATTAATAAATGAGTTGGAAAAAATACTTTACATCTGTTGATAACAGTGGACTACCACTTAATGTTCAAAGCAACAATTCTGAACGTGGTGTCGGTGCCGCAACCAGCAGATATGCCAGTTGGCTACCTGAAGTATATGCAGGAAGTCCTAATAGACTTATGCGATATATCCAGTACGATCAAATGGATAACGATTTAGAGATTAATGCCGCTCTTGATACTATTGCAGAATTTGGTACACAGGAAGATGATTATGGTGGATTACCATTTGAATTAAACTATACAACTGATCCAACTGATACAGAACAAAAGATATTAAGTAAAACATTAACTCAATGGTGTAGACTCAACGAATTACATAAAAGAGCATTTAGAATATTCCGTAGTACTATAAAATACGGTGATCAATTCTTTATTAGAGACCCTGAAACATTTAAATTATACTGGACAGATCCTGCAAATATAGAGAAAGTTGTAGTAAACGAATCTGATGGTAAAAAAATTGAAACATATTTTGTTAAACAATTAGCACCTAACTTTGAAGAACTTATAGCAACTAATCCAGCGGCTCTACATAGTAGACCTTATGGAGGCGGACAAGGATTAAATGCGGCAATGAGCTCTGTAAACAGTCAAGCAGGTAATTATATGACTGGAGCAATAGATGGTGTTGATCAAGGTGTTCCTGTAGATGCAGAACATGTTGTACATGTAAGTTTAACAGAGGGCATGGACCATAGTTGGCCTTTTGGAATTAGTATTCTAGAGCCTATATTTAAAGTATTTAAACAAAAAGAATTATTAGAAGACTCTATTATTATATATAGGGTACATAGAGCACCTGAAAGACGTGTGTTTATGATTGATGTTGGTAATATGCCACCTCACAAAGCAAGACAGTATTTAGAACAAGTCAAATATGAAGTACAACAAAAACGTGTGCCTAATAAGAAGTCAGACGGCACTAGTGTTGCAGATTCGGCCTATAACCCTATGAGTATGTTAGAAGACTACTTCTTTGCACAAACGGCAGACGGTAGAGGTTCTAAAGTTGATACTTTACCAGGCGGTGAAAACCTAGGACAAATAGACGATTTAAGATACTTTAATAATAAACTATTAAGAGGACTAAGAGTTCCAAGTTCTTACTTACCAACTGGACCAGAAGACGGAAGTAGTGTTTATAATGACGGTAAAGTTGGTATTGCATATATTCAAGAATATAGATTTGCTAGATATGTTGAAAGACTGCAAAAGCAAATACAAGAAGATATGGATACAGAGTTTAAAATGTTTTTAAAACACAGAGGTATTGAGATAGATTCCTCAGAGTTCTTTATTACATTTAATAAACCAATGAACTTTAGTTCTTATAGAGATTTACAATTAGATACAGAAAGAGCGAATTTGTATAACACATTGGCCGCTAGTCCACACTTAGCAAATCAATTTAAAATGAAGAAATATCTCGGTTTATCAGAAGATGAAATGAAAGATAATGAAGCACTATGGCGTAAAGAGAACGACTATAGAAAATTTGTTGACGATTCTAAGAATATGGATTTAAGAAATATCGGAGTAAGACCTGATTCAGATGCGGCGGTAAATTTAGATACTGAGTTAGACCCTGCGGCAGTTCCTGGAATAGAAGATGCTCCAGAAGGTGACTTAGGCATAAATACTGATGTACCTGGTACTGGAGCAGAAGTTCCACCTGGTACTACGGAGATATAATGAGACTAGTAGAATTTTACAATCCTGAATTTGACGAATTCGTTAAAAGAAACGAAGAGGATTCTAGGTCTCCTAAACTTACATTAGAAGCATTAGGTAAATTAAGAAAAGCAAAAGAAATTAAACGTGCAGAAGATTTGGAACATGCAAAGTTCCAAAAAGTAATGTATGCTAACCCTACACAGGCAGGTATTTAAAGTTTTATACTAGTTTATCCTTTTTAAGGATTAAATAAATATAATAGTAAAATACATCAATTTTGATCAAAATGATCAGATTCACACCGTTTTTAACATAAAAACACAACATACCACTAAGTACTAAACAAGCAGTATCACGGATGACTATATCTGTGACCTGTAAAATAATTTTCAAATGGAGACCACAATGTCAGAATCAAGAAACAAATTAGAAGAAATTCTTGAACTTCTCCTTGCTGAAGAGAATGAAAAAGCAGAAGAAATGCTTCATGAGTATGTTGTTGCAAAAGCAAGAGCTGAATATGAAAACATTTTAGATGAAGATTCATCAGCAGATGCAGAAGAAGTTGAAGAAGCAACTGAGTCAGAAGAAGAAGCAGTTGAGGAATCAGAAGAATCAGAAGAAGAAGCAGTAGAAGAAACTGCTGAAACTGAAGAAGAAGCAGTAGAAGAAGAAATCGATCAAACTGCATCTTTAGAAGATGAAATTAGAGCTGATGAAGAAGAAATCGAAGCAGATACTTTTGAAGCAGACGAAGAAGAAGACGAGCCAAAAGAAGAAGGCGACTTAGAAGATAAAGTCGACGATCTTGAGGACGAACTTGAAGAATTAAAAGCAGAATTCGAAAAATTGTTAGCAGACGAAGAAGGCGACATGGAAGACGGCGAAGAAGCAGAAATGGACGCAGACGAAATGGGCGACGAACTTGATCTAGAATCAGTTGAATATGATCTAGACGAAGAAATTGCTGATTCTGAAGAAGTTGTTGAAGAAGCAACTAAACTTTCAGATAAAGTTGCAGATCCAAAAGGCGGAGACGAAGATTCTAAAGATGGTATGAAAATGCCAGCACCTACTAAAGTTGGTAACGACGTTAAAGCACCAGTTATAAATGACGGTAGCGATGGCGTAAAAGGCGAATCTGCTAAAGATCACACACCATCAGACAACATTAACGTTGAACCTAAAAAGGCGTAAGTCTTTTTACTGATAGGAGTAAACAATGGCCAATAAACTATACGAATATTTAAGTCCTGAGCAATCTGGAGTCCAGGTAATGGAATCCAAAGATGGTAAAGACTTATTTATGGCTGGTTTATTCATTCAAGGTGATGTAAAAAACCAAAATGGTAGAGTATATCCCAAGGATGAGATACAAAAGGCTGTTGATAGTGTAAAGACTCGTTTGTCAAAAGGCGAGACTGTGATGGGTGAGTTAGATCACCCTGAAGAATTACAAATAAATTTAGACCGTGTTAGTCATATAATTACTGACATGTATTGTGAAGATGCAAACGGTCTTGGAAAACTTAAAATTATAGATACACCGATGGGTAATATAGCAAGAGCATTATTAACTGCAGGAGCAAATCTTGGTGTAAGCAGTAGAGGTAGCGGAAATGTCGGCGGAAGTGGACAGGTCAGCGACTTTGATATTGTAACAGTGGACATTGTGGCACAACCAAGTGCACCTGATGCCTATCCAAAAACTATATATGAGAGTTTATTTAATATGCGAGGCGGCGCTCAAATGTTTGAGACTGCTTCTGCATTAACACATGATAAAAGTGCAGAGAAACACTTGATGAAAGCAATCACTGGTTTCATCAACGAATTAAAAATATAAGTAGGAGACTACTATGACAGTGAATTTTACAGAACTACTTGAGAACGCGGAATTAACAGAAGATGTTAAGTCTGCTCTTCAAGAAGCCTGGGAAGGTAAAATTTCTGAAGCAAGAGAAGAACTTACTGCGGAACTTAGAGAAGAGTTTGCACAGCGATACGATCATGACAAAAGTCAAATCGTAGAAGCAGTTGACAACTTTATTTCTGAAAAAGTTGAAGCAGAAATTTCCGCTATTGCAGAAGAAAAAACTGCCCTAGCAAGTGATCGAGTAAAGTATCACAAAGCAATTAGTGAGCACTCTAAAGTACTTGATAAATTTGTAACTGAAATGGTTGCAAAGGAAGTTAAAGAACTTAGAGCAGATAGAGATAGAACTAGTGAGCATGTTGCAAAATTAGATAATTTTGTAGCAGAGCAATTAGCAACTGAACTATCTGAGTTCCACGAAGATAAAAAATCTTTAGTAGAACAAAAAGTTAAAATGGTAAGAGAAGGCAAGAAGCAATTAGCAGAAGCCAAGAAAGACTTTATTAAGAAAGCCGCAGACAAAGTTGAAAACGTTGTTAATGGTGTAATTGTTAATGAAGTTAAATCTTTCCGTGATGATATTACTAAAGCTCGTGAAAATGACTTCGGTCGCAGAATTTTTGAAGCATTTGCAAATGAATTTGGCATGAGCCACTTGAATGAAGCAAAAGAAATCAAGAAAATACAAAAACAAATTACTGAAATGGAATCAAGACTTAATGAATCTAAGCAAGAAATTGCTGAGAAAGACGAAGCAACTAAACTTGTAGAGTCTAAATTAAGGATTGCACAAGATCAAATGAATCGTAAAGAAACATTAAATGAACTTATGGCACCATTAGGTAAAGAGAAGAAAGAAATTATGTCAGACTTACTTGAAAGTGTTAAAACTGAGAAACTGGAAGAGTCCTTTAACAAGTACTTGCCTTCAGTTTTAGATGGTGAAACACCAAGAGCAAAGAAGACATTGTCAGAATCCGTTGTCAGTGAACACACTGGCGATAAGGCGACTGTTATTACAGAAGCCGATGACAAGAGTGCGGATGATGTAGTAGAAATAGATATGATCCGTAAACTAGCCGGACTTTCAAAATAAATTAGGAGTTAAAAAATGGCGAACTTATTTGAAAGCAACTGGTCAGCAACTAAAGATGCTTTGCTTGAAGGCTTATCTGGAAACAGAAAATCTTCTTTAGATGTCGTCCTCGAAAATACAAAGAGACATTTGTCAGAGGCCGCAACAGCAGGTGCCACAGGTGCTGGTTCAGTAGCAACATTAAACAAGGTTATGTTACCTTTGATTAGAAGGGTTATGCCTTCCGTAATCGCAAACGAACTAGTTGGTGTACAACCAATGACTGGCCCAGTAGGGCAAATCCATACACTAAGAGTCAGATATTCTGAAACTGGTGGTGGAGCAACAGCAGGTGATGAGGCTTTAAGTCCTTTCAAACTTGCTTCTACATATGCTGGATCTCCAGACGCTACAGCGGCGGCTGAGGGTAACCCAGGTAGAAAAATGAGCATTCAAATCTTAAAAGAAACTGTTGAAGCGAAAACCAGAAGGTTATCAGCAAGATGGACTTTTGAGGCGGCTCAAGATGCAGAATCTATGCACGGCGTTGACGTTGAAGCAGAAATTATGCAGGCATTAGCACAAGAAATCGTAGTTGAAATCGACCAAGAAATTATCGGTTCACTAAGAACTCTTGCTGGCGCAGGTACAACACTTGACTTTACAGCAAATACAGTAACTGGAACACCTACATACGTTGGTGACAGACATGCTATATTGGCTATTGAGATCAACAGAGCGGCTAACAGAATCGCGGCTAGAACAAGACGTGGTGCTGGTAACTATATCGTTGTATCACCTGAAGCATTGACAATCCTACAAAGTGCGTCAACTTCAACATTCGCAAGAACAACAGAAGGTTCATTTGAAGCACCTACAAACACTAAGTTTGTTGGAACTTTAAACGGAACAATCAAAGTATTCGTAGATAACTATGCGGCTGACGGTACTAAAGTACTAGTTGGTTACAAAGGATCAAGCGAAACTGATGCTCCAGCATTCTATTGTCCTTATATCCCATTAATGAGCACAGGCCCAGTAATGGACCCAAGCACATTTGAACCAGTAGTGTCATTTATGACAAGATATGGTTACAAAGAACTTACTAACACAGCAAGTTCATTGGGTAACGCGGCAGATTACGTTGATGCAATTACATTGTCCAACGTTGCATTCCAGTAAGCCTTAAAAGACTTATTAGAACAGTTTCTAACCGAAACATTAAAAAGGACTCTCAGGAGTCCTTTTTTTTGACTGGTATTTCATAATACATTGATAAATAATATTGTAATGCAAATTACATCGTTCATTCACTCTAAATGTAGCAGTGGACGGAAGTAGTCAATTCTGACGAAGGAACGCCACATTCGTTCATCGCCACTCTAAATGTAGAGCGACGACGGAAGTAGGTAATAGAACCGAAGGAACGCATCTTTGTAAAAGGAGATGACATGACTAATCAAACAGCACTTATTAAACGTGCAGTCAAACTAGCCTTAAGAAGAGAACAAAGAAAATCTGTTATGCAGGAAAAAATGTTTCCCCGCTCTGTAACTAGACCGGAAAGGAAATCTGATTTACCTTTATATATAACAGATAATCCGTTTTATCCTTAAGGTATAAAGAAAAAGGCATCTTTAAGGTGCCTTTTTTCTGAGTGGATTTTCTTTTGCATAATATTGATAAATAGTCTTATAGAAAGTTAATTCCATAGGAACATATTAAATGGCAACAAGAAAAACGTACATCAACAGTGACGAAGAATTAGTCATAAAAGGCGCCCTGACGATAGAGGGCAATGTTACTCAGATAGAGACTACTGAAACAATTAATAGATTACAGACTGATCAATTTATTATAAATTCAGATGGTGATGCAACAACGGCCGCCTTAACACTAAACGGTACAGGTTCTGACCAAGCCACTATGAGTTATAATACCACAAATGGAATCATACAATTTAATAAAAATATTACTGCTACTAACTTTACAGGAAATGTAATTGGACAAAGTGCTTCAGCAGAAAAGTTTACAAGTGCAGTTACAGTAGCATTGACAGGAGATGTTTCAGGTAGTGCAACATTTATAGGAGCAGGTAATACGGCTTCTATTGCCACAACAATACAACAAAATTCAGTAGCATTAGGTACAGATACAACAGGTGATTATGTTGCTGGACTAACTGGTGGTAACGGACTTACAGTAGTAGGCTCCGGTTCAGAAGGTGCAACTCCAGTTGTAAATATGGATGCAACAGGAGTAACTGCCGCAAGTTATGGAAGTGCTTCAGCAGTATCTACATTTACAGTAAACGGATTAGGACAATTAACAACAGCCGCAACAACACCAATACAAATTGCAACATCTCAAATTACAAGTTTAGAATCTGTAGTTAAAGCATATTTTAGTGCAAACGACACAGGTGGTGACGGTAGTCTATCTTACAGTAACGGCGTATTTACATATACAGGTCCAAGTGCAGGAGAAGTAAGAGCTCATTTAAGTGGTGGCACAGGTATTACATATAATAGTACGAGTGGCGTAATTTCCACAACAGATGCAGATATAGTTCACGATAATTTAAGTGGGTTTGTAGCAAACGAACATATTAATCACGGAAGTGTAAACTTAACAGCAGGTGACGGTTTAAGTGGCGGTGGTGATATTACGTCTTCAAGAAGTTTTGCTGTAGATAATACGGTTGTAAGAACAACTGGCTCACAAACTATATCTGGAAATAAAACATTTAGTGGTAATCAAACATTTACAGGTGATGTAGATTTAAGTGGAGCAGGTGATGTTTCAGGATTTACAGTTGACGGTGACTTAGTTGTTACAGGTACAATGACAGTTACAACTGTTAATGCCACAACAGAAACAAATTCAGTTATTACTGCATCAAGTTTAACACTTAGAGATGGTGCAAGTTCTAACGCAGATGCACAAATATTTGTAGAAGGTAATTACAGTGGTAATTTCCCAAATTTAAAATGGAACAGTTCAGGTAATAGATGGCAATTTAGTAATAATGGTGTAGCATATAACGATATGTTATTACTATCAGATATTACAGGTGGCGCAGGTTTAACCTTTGGTTCAGGCGATATAGCAGTTGGTCAAGGATATGGTATCACTGTAAATGCTGATACTGTAGAAACTAATAATTCACAAGTTAGAGCATTGTTC
>Ga0098046_1000019_pt1 | contig 70605 bp, 83 predicted proteins | sample 11BtaG_FD_77067 | JGI IMG/M metagenome (GOLD analysis project Ga0098046, IMG submission 77067) | Marine viral communities from the Subarctic Pacific Ocean - 11B_ETSP_OMZ_AT15265_CsCl metaG | ecosystem: Environmental > Aquatic > Marine > Oceanic | place: Pacific Ocean | collected 2015-01-16
ATCTGAATTTTTGTTTTAATCTTTATTCCAAAAACTCGCCCACCAATCATTAAACCATTGGTCTTCGCAGTCTGTCACCTGTGGTTGTGTTTCAAAGAGTAGGTCGAATATTGGTCGGTAGTAGTCTTCAACTTCCATGCCCCAAAAGTCGTTACAGTCGCCAACTCTAAAGCCCATTCTCTTTACTTCTTCATCAGTATAAGCCCCTATGATGGCTTGTGGTGGTATGTCGCCAAATACTTGCGTGTCGCCTCTTGTGCCGTGACCATCAGCACACCATGAAACGCCACAATCAGCGAGAATATTCATATCAATACAAATATTCATGCCATCGTCACGACTCCATGTAGTTTCAACGCCACCGAATTTAACATAGGTGGATTTGAACACAAACTCGGTTTCATCGTCGTCAGTGGCGAACTTGAAACCAGTTCCGCCCGCCTTGATTTGCTCAAGGGTGAAGCCTTGACTCTTCATAGACATGATGCCATTTTGAAGGATAGCATCAACAAACTCGGAGTCGGTTCGGTGGAAGGCGACGGGGTAGGATTCGGGGCGGGTCATATATGTGCGTAGGGGTGCGAGTATATAGTATATGCCTTTTTTGTATATATTAGAAAAGACTATATACTTCCAGCCCTGTGCTTCCAGTGGATGCGCTCTAAAAAAAAGCCGACTCAGGCAAAAAACAAATGACTGAGAGCCTAAGCCCCCAGTCAAATGTTTTTTTATTGATTTAAATCAAAGTTGGTCTTTGTAGTTCTCCACCCAGTCTTCGCCGAATACTTCCGATGCAGGAAGGTCGGACCATACTAAACGCCCATCAACGGAAACTGCTTCAATTCTTTCGCCGTTGGCGTTAGTTCTTGTTAGAACAAAGAAGTTTTGATTTGTTTTACTATATGTCGTGTGAACTCTTGCCGTTAAAGTGGTTGGAGTTCTTTCGGTTACGGTTAAAATTGTTAATTCACCTTTTAACTTAAGGTAATAAATTTCACCAACAACAAAGGCAGTCGGGGTCAGGCTCGGAGTCTTCAAAAAGTCGCTCATGGTTAGCGTAGGGGTTGCCCCTATATAAGCATGTTGTCTAAAGTATATCTAAAGTATAGAGTCGAAAAGACTATATACTGCCAGCCTTATGTTCAAGTGGATGATGATTAGCCGAGGGGTCGGCGGCCTCGCAGTACAGCGTTTAGCCAAATTTTCAGGGCTTCGGCTCACCCCTGATATTTGGAGGCGTGGCAGTTTCCCGCCCGCCTCCATTAGTCGCCGGAGTCGTCGCCGGTTTACTCGTCGCCGTATTTGTCACGGCTTAAGTTGAACTCTCTTGAGTCGTCGTAGTTTGTAGGTGTGTGGTTTATTTCGTCTTCAATGGTGTATGAATGCTCTCTCTCGTCTTCCGAGTCTATGAATACTATCCCAGTGTCAAACCTGCAAGGAGTCTTCAAAACTTCAAAGCAAGGGGTACAGATGTTTAACTCTGCATTATATGTCTTTGAAGTGTATTGCTTGACTTCGTGAACATGGGTCATATTCTCAAGGGTTGATTCTCTGTCGCAAAAGTCGCAACAGTATAGGGCAGGGGTGTTAATCGCTTGTCGGCTCATATACTTCCGTAAGCATGAGAGTATATAGTATTAACTCAATATAGTTTGACTCATATAATAATCCAATAGCCCTAAAGTTTATATGCTTACGGCGACACCGTTCCAGTGGAGAGGTATTAAAAAAAGGGGGGTCAGGCTCGCAGTGCATCGGTTTTAACTTCCGAATGCGGCGACGGCTCGCCAATTAGCCAAAAATCTGAATTTTTGCTTTCCTACCTGTGGCCGTTCAAGCCATTCTAACGATTTTATCGACTCGCAAAGCGTCACGGGTCGCCGGTTGATTGTCACGGCGTAGCATAACGGTTCTAATAACGCCCTTACGGACTACTGCGACTATGTTTTGACCGTTACTCTTAGAGTCACAGTTTGACGCTCTGTGAGCATCTAATTTGAGGGCATAAACTGCCACATCAATTTGACTACCTACAACTTCAACAACTGCCTTAACATTTGAAATAACCTCGACTTTTTCAGCGTCGGTTAAACGGGTGTTCAATCGGCTCAATGCGTGGGTGTTCATGCGGCTCATGATTCTAACCAAAGGCCGGAAGTACATAAAGGTTTGCTTGACCGATATGTTTAATAACCTACTACCCTTAGCATAACCATAGGCGGGCGAGGCGGGCAACTCCGACTCCGACCCGACCTCTATATATTTCAGGTGTAAAAAATACACCATCAGATTTTTGATTAAGTAAACATGCTTGAGCCGTTTTAGTATCGGCTAACATAATTGAACTCGATAAGTATCGGCTAACTATTGTTCTCTAATTTCCTGAATTAAATCCCAAAATTGACTCCATGAGATACCCATCATATCTTCTAATTCATCATTAGGCGTATTCATCCATTCGCTCAAGTTTAGTATTATTGTCTTCATTAATTCTATATTCATTCATTCACCTCCTATGCTCGTCTTATTCCGCTCATGTTTAGACATTCGGCCACTCCTATATAAGCATGTCGCCTATTGTGGGTATGTCTCGACCAATAATTGAAATTCGGTTTCTTTCAGGGTTTGGAGTTTTTGCTCTAAATCCCAAATTTTCATTTGTGTAAGTCTCAATTTTGCATCTAACAAAATTCTTTTCTCATGTTCGCTTCTTTTTGTCTCGCTCATAAACACGCTCGTTCTTGTTCCGCTCATGTTTAGACATTCGGCCACTCCTATATAAAGATGCCGTCTATAATCTGATTATCGGTCCTGTTCTCCGGTCCTGTCGCTCGACCCATCAAAGAGCCGTAGTTATTAGACCTAATAACATTGGAAACCATAAAACAAAACAATGTATGCGGAAGGCCATTAACTCGCCGCTCATTTCGACTTCGTAAAAATCCCAGTTCAAATATGCTTTCAAAATTTTACCATACATCATCTATGCCTCCCAGTATAACGGTTTATTACTTATTCCCCTCTTGCACATTCGTTGAGAATTTCCTCGTAGTGTGCTTCAAGTGTTTTAATTTCTTCATTCATGTTGTAAATGGTTTCAAGTATTCTTGTGTGACCACTGGTAAAGGCTTCATAATTGCCCTCTTCCAATTCTTCATTAAGTTCCATAATAGCGGTTCTCAATTTCCAGATTTTACCTGTATTGATTCTCAATTTCTTCTCGGTCTTGCTCATTCTTCCGTTCATGTTTAGCGGTAGGGTTACGCCTATATAACAATATCGTCTATTTTAAAGGCATTCTTGCTTGATGTAGTTCTAAATAAGGAGCGTCGTTTGATATGCCCTCTTCTTCCATCCAGTACAATTTAACCTTGCATATATTACAAATTGGGCGGTTAAAAATCTGATATTTTATAATGGCTATCGGGTTGAATACCATCGAGAACACAGATACAGAAGCCCACCCACACTTGCAGGGGCGTTTAATATCCTTCATGCTTTGAATTAATCCACTCATCTTTTAATCCCTCATCCAAAAATCTCTGTCATTTGTTAGTTCGTTCATTAAGGCTTCAAACTCGGTTTGTGTCAGGTCGGTTACTACTCTGCTCATGTATCTCCATACTGGCACTCCTATATAAGCATGTCGCCTACCGTTTTACCTATATAAACTTTTAGCAAACCTTATATACCCCCAAAATCTTTATATACCCCCATATAGTAGCATGTATGAGAGCGGAGAACCGGACACCCCTGAATCAGGCACGGGGGGAGATTGCTACTATACTTTTTAGGTATATAAACTTTTCGCAAGACTTATATAGTATAAAAATCTTTATATACCGTCAGTTATATGCTCAACATGACCGGCTTGTTGGGAGGCGAGCGCACCCCTGCACCCGCCCCCCTGAGCCTGTGAATAAGAAGCGTGCCTTCATGCCCGTATGTCGCAAGCAATCTCTAACGGGTGCGAGCCGTTAGAACCCCATACCCCGAAGGTCGCACCCTCGTAACATAGTGGGTGGGGTTGGCAGTCGGTGTGGTGTCCAACTTTTACGCCGTGTGACACCCGCCCAACTCCGGCTTTTCCATCACCGGAGGGAACTTTCATCTATTGATTGGGTCGGGTACAAATGTTCCTGTGCATACTCCTATATAAGCATGTCGTCTATATCAGGGGTATTTGTAACAAAACCTGCACCTGTGGTTATTGCCGGTGTCTATATCAATTTGAATCGCCCCTTCTTTGTTGCTCACGCATTCAACATAAGGACACGGGAAAATTTTCTCCCCAGTATCAACACAATAGTAAGACGGGCGGTTATTGGGATTCATAGAGTAAAACCAGTGGGTCATTCAAACACCCGCCTCTTTTTTGTCCTGTTGTCTTTTCTCCCATGCGTGATAACATGGGGAAGGGTCACATCTTGTTGATGACTTGCCACACTTACAACAAATTAAGACCACTTCAAGCACCCGCCTCAATAATTTCAATAATCCTTATTTTGTGATAGATTTCCTTTATCATTTCCTCAACTTCAAGGATTCGCTTTTCCATCATTTCTTTGTTCTCAGGTCGGTAAATTGGAGTTCTGCTCATGTATCTCCATAAGGCCACTACTATATAAGCATACCTATAATAAAAATGCTTATATACTACTACCCGCTACGATAGAATAAGGGGGATTGAAGGCCACCTGACTAAGGCACGGGGGGAGGGTGAGATAATTTTTTAGGGGTTATAAACTTTTCGCAAACTATATATAGTAGTTGTATATAACAAAAAGATTATATACCCCCAGTTATATGCTTACTACATGCGGGCGGTCTTGCCGTCAGGCCGACCCGATAAAAAAAAGCCCCCACCCATCCCGCAGGATGAGCAGGGGCAGTTATAACCCGCAGGTTATACCATCAATAATTTGGGGCGGTTGCCCTCAAGCAAATTTGCTTTTGATGTGAATGGTCAAGTTGGCGAACAAATCTTTACAGAAGTGCATAACGGCTTCATTTTGCTCTGTTGTCACTGTTCCATCAAAGTCATTCATAACGGCAGTCCAGCACATATTGGTCAAAGACTCCATAGGGGTGCGGTCTGTTGTCAATTCATGAACATAGGTTTCAATCAATTGCTTGCGGGTTTCGGGGGTTGGGGTGTATCTCTCCATGTTTAGCGGTAGTGATGCCCCTATATAAGCATTTTGTCTATATGACCTGATTTTCAGGCTATTTTGCCCCCAGTCGGCAAGCCGACACGCCCCCTACCTTCCGACTTACAACACCAATTAAGGCGTATTACTGCGTTGAGGATTTACGGGGGAGGGCTTTTCATCCAGTGCTTAAGGTGCGTTGCTTGTGAACTTGTAAGGCATCCACATGGTAGGCAAAGGGTCGCCGTTTTGCTTGCACGCTTCGCTCATTGGCTTAGGTTGAAAGTATTGGTCACGCTCGACCATGCCAGCAGGTGCGACGCTTACTAACTGCTCAAGGGTAATATAACCGAGTTCGTCACAATCTCGGCCAAGTGGTGAAATCATATAACCGAAGAAGGTCATTGTTTCAGGGTTGCATTCTGTTGCATAGAAAGCACCACGACCACCGAAGAAGTAACGGACATAGACCATAGGGTCAGCCGTGCCATCTTGGGCGTATAGGGCAGGTATTTTCTTCATTTGGGCTTTGGTTGGGGTAAGTTGGTTTCTCGCCATGTTATAGACCATGAGGCACTACTACTTAAAGGTGTCTATATAGAAAATCTTTATATAGTAATACTTACAGGACCATATAAGCACGGGCTGAAAACCGGCTGACTAAGGCACGGGGGGAGATTCCGTCTTTAGTATAGGGGTTATAAAGTTTTCGCAAACCTTATATAGTATATCAGATTTTAACAATATATCAAAAAGACTATATACCCCCCGTGTCATAGGCGTATCATGCGGGTGGCCTATCGAAAGCCGACCCAACAAAAAAAGAGAACCCCCCGCCCGTGAGCCGGTGGGCGAGGGATTCAATTTTTTGATTTTTTCTTTTGTGTTTTTTTTCTAATCCTCCTATGATTTTTATTTGAATTTCAGGCGTTTAATGTGGTCTATCTCAAGCGTTAGGGTGAATCTTTACACTTCCGGTCTTAACTCTCTTTGTCTCGCTTCTAATGGTGCTTAGAACGGTGTTTTTGTGGTTAGTCCACTTTAGGCCGTTAGCGTTCCAAAAGGCGACTCTATCTTCAACAGTAGCGAAGTTTTGAGAACATGCCTCAATAGCAGTTCGCAGTATCTTTTGAGCCTGTGGTGAGTTGATACCTTCTAACTCATGAATAAGGGCAGTAATTGTTAGTCCGTAGGTAGTCTTTGAAGTCATTGAATCAGCACCTTTTGTTTGAACTCCGCTCATCTCGATGACATCAACTATTGCGCCGCTTTGAGGGTTGCGTATTACAAGGTCGGCCTTATAATCAATAGCCGAGTCTTGAGAAATGGTCTTGTTATCTTTAGGCATGTGCGCCGAAACTATGCGACCATAATTTAATTGGTTTGCTACCTCAAGGCTTGGGGTGTTCACAGTCGGGCTGGATTGGGTCTTTGTTACTTGAGCCATGATTAGTCCTATAGGTGTTCGGCACATAAAGGTTTCGGTCATAAAGTGCGTTTTTAGCGTTTTTAGGTTTATTTTTTGGTCGCCAAAGTCAAAAAAATGGGTTCAAAATGACCTGATATTTTACCGGCAAAAAGTCAAAAAAGTATATAATAAAAACCTTTATAGACCCCCATATGTTAGACTATGAGGGGCGGGCAAATATCCGCCAAACTTGATACTGTTTTGATATTTTTTTATAGGGTTATAAGTCTTTCGCAAACCTTATATAGTAGGATAAAAAACCTCTATAGAAGCAAACCTTTATAGACCCCCAGTGATATTTAACAACTAAGCGGAGCGAGGCCGTGAGGCTGATTTCGTTACATGATGCTTACATGCAAGTATCGGCTAAGTATCGGCTAAACATGCTGCTTACGCTCAGGTATCGGCTAAGTATCGGCTAACCACCCAATATCTCGTAGGTATCGGCTAAATGGTTCAAATCCGAATTAGATATTAACAGATTCTTATTTCCCCAGAAGTCCAGCCTCTAATCAGATTCTTCATTTAGGTTATCGGTTTCAATAACTTGCTTTGGGTCAATGTCTATTGTTCTCAATTCTTCTTGAACAACCTGCCTAAATTGTTCCATCGGGTCGTAGCCAATGTTCACAACAACCTGTGGTTTTGCATCTTGTGCGCCTGACATTTTATCCAACGCATCTTGAGCCTTCATCAATCCACCTATCATGAATGAAACATTGTTTAACTTAGATACATTGTCAGCCAAAGAATGAGCCTGTAAAATAATCCCCTCTAAGCGGGCTATGGAACGCCTTCGTCGTGAATAACTATCCAACCTAAGCCAGTCGGTATCACCCAACTCCGCTTTTGAAATAGCCAAGTGTTGCATATCCTCTGCTTGTTGTTGAGCCAGTGACATAAGACGCTTCCATTCCCCTTGCGTGAGACGGCTATCCAAATCGGCCTCCGACAATCTTCTTCTAACCTCATGAGTCTTGTAACCTTGAGCAATTAACATGGCAGTCCATCTAATCAAAGCATTATCTATGCCATTGGTTTTTCCTGACAAATCAACTGCAAAGTTTTCTTCGTCGTCGGACTCTTCTTCGTCATCCCATTCGTCTGTCATCATGCTGAAATAAAAAGAAGTGGTTGAAAAAACTATCGGTAAAAAAATCATTCGGGGCAAGCCGGACAAACATACCCATTTTGGGTTTTAAGCCACCCCTTTTCAATCAGGTTTGACTCGCCTAAGCGACTCTTAATATCGCATATAATACAATCAATTCTTTTACTATTGACAACATCTTCTCGCTTAATATATCGCTTCATACTTTCACCGAATCCGTCATCACTTATCATCTTTTATTCCGTTCAATAAGTGGGCTATAACATCAACAGTCCAACCGTCACCTATTAGGTCAGTGGCCTTTGATTTAATCATAGGGAAGTGATACCAAAGAGGGATGGTTTGCATCATCTTGTACTCCCTCAAGGTCAAATCTCTTATCGTGCCGTCGTGATTGGTTACAAACTGTGTATTCCAAGCGGCATATCCTCTCGCCGTTATCGGTACGGACTTTTCACCATCAACTGCAACATACATTGTTTCTTTTTTCCTCTCAACAAACGCCTGTTTCTTAGCGGAGAAATTCTCTTCACGCTTTGCATGTCTATCAACAATCATGTCAATGGTTATCCCCTTATCGTCAGGCATTTTATCCATCGGTATGTTAGTCCAATACAACCTGCGTCTGTGTTGTGCTGAAACCAACTTAGAGTTGATTAGTATCGGCTCAACGCCCATTATCTCTGTTATGATTGCTTTGTCAGCCAGTTTCATACTCGCTACATTCTCTAAGAGGAAATACTTCGGCTTAACTTCTTTCAACAACCTTACAAAATGATAGAACAGTTTGCTCTTTTCTCCTGTCAGCCCTGCCCTGCCCTTCATGTTAATGAAAGACAAGTCTTGACAAGGAGAGCCACCCATGAGCAAATCTATTTTTGGTAAATCCTCGCCCTTGAGTTCTCTCACATCTCCAACATGTATTGTGTCAGGGAAATTATGCTGCGTGGCAGCGATAGCATGTTTCTTTATCTCGCTCGCATAATAGTTATTATACTCAATACCTGCCTTATGCAAAGCCAACTGACCGCATGACAATCCATCAAACAAACTCAAAATATTTTCTAATATCAATCTATCAAATCCAGTAAATCGTTAAACGGTTTGTTCCAGTCACAAATAGAACAGAGTTCCTTCTTTTCGTCTGTTAATTCAGCCTTACATTCTTTACATTTTTTCATTTCATTTCCTCCAATATGTGAACAATAGTATCAACATTCCAACCGTTGCCTAACATCTTAAAACGCTGATTATCGGACACCGACGCAGTATAACCGTCAGGTAAAGTCTGCAACCTTTCAGCCTCAACCGCAGTAAAATAACGCCAGTCCACGCCTTGTTCTAAATCAACAAAGGCGTTTGGTATTCTCGCTTTAGGTGGCTTATTTGAAATCATAGAGTCTTTTTGCACCGTCGTTAAGCAGTATGCCTTATCCTCTCCATCTTTCACATGAAGGGATTGAGTATAAGGAACATCGGGGTTGTCATCCTCTCGCTTGCCAGTTAGGGGATTGATTTTCCTACCTGTTATGTATGAGGCAGTCCATGTCTTGTCCTTTTCCAACACATCACTTAGAGTAATGCCCCTGTCTTTGGGTTGTGATAATTCCCAGTTCGCCCAATACATTCTCTTCCGTTCCTGTGCTGAAACTAACTTAGAATTGATTAGAACGCCTTCCACGCCCATATTGTCATCAATAACCTTAGTCCACGCCTTACGGCTCATTAGGACATTCTCTAACAAGAAATACTTCGGCTTGTAGTGATTGATAATATCAACAAAATCAAAGAACAACTTACTTCGTGGGTCATCAAAGTTTAGGTGCTTACCTTGATTGGCAAATCCTTGACATGGTGAACCACCCAAGATAATGTCAATATCGGATAAATCCCATTCTCGCCAGTTCTTCACATCTCCCAAATGAATAATATCATCGTAGTTGCTCTGTGCCACCTTGATACAATGCTTGTCTATCTCGCTCGCATAATACTTACCAACGGGAATACCTGCCCTCTCCAATGCTACTCGACCACATGCCATGCCGTCAAACAAAGATAAGGCATTCAATGGTTTCTGTATCATCCAATTCCATTCGGGCTTCATTGTTTCACATCGGGTTCGGGCATACGGGTCAGTATGTAGTCAGCCTTGTTCACATTGTATAATAAACTTCTGACGATTTCCCTACAAGCAGGGTCAATCAAACTCTTCATAGCCTCTTCACAAGCGTTACCTATTGCATCAAATGACTGTAAGATAGCCATGCGCTCTGTCATGGGCTTGTAGTCCTCTGTAAAGGCCGTAGGATTGGCTTTAATGGTGTTGTTCACCAAGTCAGCGAGAAATTCACCATGACTATCCCATTCTTCTAACATTCTTTTGATACCATCTCTATGCTCGTCAGTATCGGCCAACTTTATCATTTGCTCATAATCAACTCTGCTCATGTGCATACACCATGCACACACCTACATATAATAACTGGAAATATTCAGTTTGAATGATTCTTTAAGTGGTCAATGAGAACCGCTTTAGTGCCTTTTGTATCAAGGTCATATTTCTCACAAAGAGCGACCAATTCAGCCTTCTTCATTTTCTTAAGGTTGTTGAGGTTGAGTTCTTCCTTAAAATCTTCTATTTCATCAATGACTTCTTCCGCTTCTTCAATCAGGTCTTTTACTTCGCTAAGTGAAAGAACCCCATCTTCTAACGCTTCGTCAATTTGAGGTTTGAGTCTAAGATATTGTTTGTAGCCGAATGCTATTACTGCTATTGCTATTCCCAAATACAATGCTATCGTGGTTGAATCCATGATTGGGGCTACTATGTTATCACTTAAAATCTTATTGAAGTCCTTCTCCATGATTTGCACTAAGGCTACACCTATAATTACCTATTGGAATCAATAAGGCTTGCTCCATTGTTTTGCTTGTTTAATCATACAGTTCAGGCACATATCACTAATTTTTGTAAGTTTAAAACATTCTTGTTGGCAATCTTCCGCTTCTTCCATGTATTATCAAAAACAGTCACGGCTAATTATGATTAGGTTCTTCCTTTTTCACTTGTTTTTTCTTAAAAATACTGTTAGTCACAATCTGTTTATCCATAACTTCTTTAATATATTCATCTAACCATTTATCCATATTTAACTCTCCAAAAACGCTTTTATTTCATCGGAACTCATTTCGGCCAAGTCCGAAGGCCACATATCGGGACTAATACCATAAACGCCTTTTGAAAACCAAAAAACGGGTTGTTCTCCATCAGCCCCACTATCAATGTGCGACCAATCCTCATCAGGGTATCGTGCTTCCAATTTTGCTTTTATGTTCATGATGTGGACACTCCTATTCGTGTGATTGTGACATTGGTTCGATTGTTGTCAAAGGCTTTTACGGTAAAAGCCGCACCATTGACATAAGGAATAACATATAACTTTTCATCCGAACCTGTGCTTGCTACATCAATAATGACGGTTTTTTGCATATTAACCGCCGAATCAGCCGACGATGGAGAGGGGGCACGCTTCATTCTAAAAGTTCCCCAATTTCTCCGTTGAGGGTTGTTTGATGTTCCGTTGCCTAATTGTAGCCAAAAATCCTGTGCGGCAGTATTAGCACCTGTAAATACTTCAACAGAAGCGACGACCATGTACATTCCGCCCGCTTTTAGAAGCACATAATCTTGGGCGGCGGCGGTTGCGATGATGTTTGTTGTGTTGCCTGTGTTGGAGAAATCACCTGTGTTTGCCAAGTCAAGAAAATAGTTCGTTCCCGAACTTTGAGTTGCTAATGCATTGTTTGTAAGAGCAAGGCGCACATGTTCAAACGGACTTGCCAAACCATCTAATTTTGCTTCTTGTGCATCGGTCATAAACCGTTTGTTGCTTGCATCGGTCATGTTTGTAGTGGTAAAGTTTGGTGATGCTCCAATTGAGACTGATTGATTTATTAAGTTAAGTTTAGTTTTATCCACCGCCGACATAGACCCTGCCGTGATTGGTGTTGCCGCACTGATACCGATAGTACCTGTGGTAGTAATTGTTCCACCTGTAATCGGTGCAGTAGTAGCAATAGAAGTAATTCCCGAACCACCACCACCTGTCGCAGTCAATGTTGAGCCTGTCAAAGACAACCCGCTACCAACTGTCAATGCGCCTACATCACCGTTTGCATCAGCGTGTAAGATTGCGTTAGTTGTAGTTAGGCTCAATACCCCTGTTAGGTCAAGGGTAGGCTCTCCTTCAACTGCGGCAATAGCCATAGCGTCAGTATATTGTGTAATAGTTGAAGCAATAGTGATAGTATCTGGTGTGCCACCTGTCGTCGTTATTCCCGCCCCTGCCGCTAAAGTCAAGGTATTCCCGTTGGTAATTGTTTGATTTGCCCCTGCTGACCCTGCTATATCGAAAGAAGTCATACCTAATATTCCGCTTGAGGCCGTAGTAATTTGCCCTTGACCATTGACTGTAATATTAGCATTAGTGTAATTACCTGCGGTAACACCTGTATTCTCTATGTTCAATGTTACTGTATCTGGTGAAGAAGTAACGCTTGCTAATCCTTTTCCACCTGCTATTGTAACTGTTGATTGATTGCCTACTAATTGATTACCTCCGGTATCGCCTGTAATAAGCCAACCTGTGAAACCTGCTAAACCATTACTGGCCGTAGTAATTCTTCCTTGAGCATCAACAGTTATGCTGGCATTGGTGTATGAAGTGGCAGTCACGCCTGTATCAATGAGTTTAAGAGTAATTGTATTTGGTGCAGTTGTTGTTGATAAGATTTGATTCGCAGTTCCGGCTACAACAAAAGTTTCACCGTTTGTTATTGTTTCATTTGACCCTGCATCACCGCCTACATCAAAAGAAAGAATGGGTGTAGTGCTTGCGATAGTGGTTATCTGTCCTTGAGCATTGACTGTGATATTCGGTGTCGTATATGCACCGGCAGTAATTCCTGTATTGCCTATATCGAGAGTAATAATCCCCGTAGCCGACGCTACGCTATCTAGTCCTTTTCCTCCTTTAATCTGTAAATCATTATTGGTTGCATCTATTGTTTGGTCTGTTCCTGTATCGCCTTTGGCTACAAAAGAAGCCAAGCCACCTGTACCACCTGCCACCGACAAATCAATAGTTCCGCTTCCGGTTACTGGATTAGTGCCTGTCAGGGTCACGCTTCCATCTGTTGAAGAAAGTCCTATGCTTGTAACTGTTCCGCTTCCGCTTCCGCCTTGTTGATTGACCCATTGGGTATTGTAGTTTGTACCGTCTATCTTAGCCAATACCTGTCCTGTTGCACCACCTGCCGGAACTCCTACACCTGCCTGTCCTGTTGCCCCTGTTGCCCCTGTTGTTGTGGTAATAGTGGTACTAACACCTGTTGAGGTTGTTTCCTCAAAGACACCTGCTATCTTGGCCTTTCTAACTAATTCGGGGTATGTGTCATCAGTAAAAACAAGAACATTTTTCAACTTGAGTCTTGCTTTTAAGGCAGTCGGAGAGTTGTCAGGATTACCTGCTCTGTCGGGCATTACTCCACCCCATCATCTTCAATGTAACAATCAAAAGAATATTTGTCGCCTTTGAAAATCATAGCAGGGTGTTGCCTATCAATCTCAATAGCCTTATTATCTAAACCAAGCATTGTGTCTATGAACTTTTCAACATCTCCATCTGGTGCGGGGATTGACTTACTATCGCCTTTAATATCAACCTGCCATTCTCCATCGAGTTCAGTTATTCTAACTGTTTTCTTAATTCCAAAAGCATGTGCTTGATAACCTGTCAAAACGCTACCGTGATTGCTTTTTTCAATCCAAACCATCATGTTATCATTCCCATTGTTCTTTAAATGTTTTTGAATACTTAGATGAGCCGTTCCACTGGATAGGTGCGGGTTGTTTTTGTCTAAACTCGTTTATCTCATCTTCCATTGTTGAACATTTATTCAAATGTCTAAATAATGTTTCAATCAAATCTAACGGGTTGTAGTCACTGCCCTTTGAAACTTGTATTTTGCCTTCACCTTCATAATCTCTAAAGTGAAAAGACCAAGTGCCACTAGCACTTGTAATAACTGATATTGCGGGTTCAGCATCTAAGCAGTCAGGCGTAAAGCCCGACATACCCATACCGCCTTTACCCGACACTAACCAAGTAATACTAATTGGTATTTCGTCGTCTGTCATATAACCCATGCCTACCCATATTGTGAACTGGTTATTGACTATAACCTTTCTATGGGGGATATGGTTTGCCAACCGTCATCGTCGGGTTGGTATGCTATCATAATTTCTTTTGGTGAAATTCTAATGTCAAGTGGTGTTTTCTTTCTATCGTATGCTTCATGCCATGCTGACTGCATAGCCTCCTTCAATGAACCTTCATGCTCTAATTGAACATGTTCATTTCCAAAGTCAATGAAAATAAAGTATTTCGTCATATTAACACCTTACTTATGCACCTATATGAAGCATTTACTCTCCTTTGTGTTTTAGTTTTTTATTACGCAGTAATTTATTCCATTTTTCACCCTCTGGTGTTTGTAAAAATTCGTTATGAATAGCAATACGCTTTCTATGCGCAGCGATTCTAGTTTCGCCTCTTGGAGTTCCTAATTGTGACCGTATCATTTTCCCATTCTCATCTCTTGGGTTCTGTGAATGTTTTATTCCCTCCTTCCATACCTTTCTCTGTTGAGCGGTTCTAATCTTCAAACCACCAAGAGCCAAAGATATTTCTTGATTCGCTTCGCCCATAGACCATTTCCTGTTTGCTAATTCTTCCTCCGAACCACATAGAGCAAACCATATGCCTTCTGTTTGAAGTCCATACAAAACTATTCCAAAGTTCATTTGTAATTCTCTTTCAGCCTTAGTTAGAGCCATGCGCTCATCGGCTGATTGAATAACTGGAATCCAACTAATATTGCTTGACTCTTGCTCATCACTTTCATTCAAAAGCCATTGAACCTTGTCGGTCAAAGTTGTTATTCCTTTATACAAATTGATATTAGAATGAACAAAAGTCATTACCTCTCCGTTGTGTATTATACCACATCGGATGAGCCAATACTCATCTCCTTCGTCGTCTTGTTGCTTTAAAAATAATAGATAGGAATCATTCTTCTTCATTGTCAGGTTCATTGGGTTCACTCTCTAACCGTTCCAAATCGCACACCTTCATATAAAGTGCGGTCTTTCTCGCCTGTCCTTGAATAAGACCTGCTTCTTCCTGCATCATTCTTGCTACCATAGGAACATCTTTTCCTACTTCAACAATGACTCCTTCACGGACAAATTTCTTTATCGCATTTCCTAACTCTCTTGTAGTTGGCATTCTTTTTATCCTTGCTCTTTTCCAAGTATCAATCAAATCCGCTACTGTGAACGGTCCGTTAATGTGGTTATCGAGTATATGCTGAATCATTTTGATTCGGTGTACTCCTTTACTACTTCCTCTCGCCATAATTATTCCTCCTGTGTAAAACCACTTTCTCTAAGTTGTCTAATTAGTTCTTCCGAATCTCCAATGTTTCTTAGTTCATTACTAACAATTGCCATTATACTTCTAATTATACCTACTGCATACGGGTTATCGTCAAAATCCTCAACAATATCTCCACCATCTAATGTGTCGCTTATCTCTTCTAATACTATTCTAAAACTCATCATTCTTCCTCCAAGATTTCAGGTTCAATTTTCTGTCCTTTCAATATCGCTTTAGAGTATTTCGCTCTAAACCTTGCCATTTTCGCTTGCTTTTGTCTGCTTCGCATGACCTATCGTTAGCACATCACCTATATAATCATTCCGCATGAAGAATCTCATATATCCTTTCAGCAGTTTTTTCACCAACGCCGTCTATCTTTTGTAAGTCCTCAACGCTTGCTTGGGATAATATGCTCAAAGATGGGTAGTTCTCAACAATAATCCTGCGTAGTTTTCTTCCTATTTTAGGGAATGACTCAATAATAGCATTCCTGTATTCCTGTGGCTTAGGTGATTTAGGTCGTGGTACATACAATCTGGCATGGTCGTCATCAATCTTATCCATCACTTTACGCACGATTACTGCCGCATCATACTTGTCACCAATGAATATAGGTGGATAGCCAACCGCACATAAACTGGCTATGAACCCCGTCAGCACTTGTTCGCTAACTCCCCTGTGGATTACCTCTTCCTTGATTTCATCGTAAGACTTTGTGACTATCAAATAGGAAAACTCTGCCTCTTCACGCATAGCCCCCAACTGGCGCAGTCGCCTATCATCAAACAAACTATCCATGAAGTCATCTTCCTTCCTCTCGACGCTGACGCTTTTTCCTGACATATCTCCCTCTCCGGTTTTCAAATGCACTACTTCAAATCCTAACTGGCTGAAATACGCTACCATGAGAGGGTGTTCTCTGTGGTCTATTCTCCTTCGGCGGCTCAACAGTTCATTGAGAATACTATCCCCAACTGTTTCACGCATTACATTATCAAAATCCATAACCCTAAGCAAGGCTAATTTATTCCCCAAAGTTCCTTTCTCCAACAAATCTAAAACCTTTGAGGGGTCATCTTTAATCAAGTCCATTCTTTTTATTCTCATTTCTTAGTCCACTTCCTTTTTATTATTTTTCTTGGGTTAATATCCCCAAAGTCAATGAATTTAGGACATGCGCTACCGACACAACACCCATCTTTCTTGAGCGTGGTGCAATTTGCTACCGATGAATAACGGGGGTCGTCAAAGATTGTAGCCATTTGATACCGCCTATGTTCTCCGTTGTGTAAATCCACATATCCCATTTGTGTTCCTAATTGTAGCCATACGGCTTCTAATTGCTCTTGGGTCATATGGAGAGTCTTAGCAAACATAGCCGTGTGGAAGCGTGCTTTATGAGCCGGATTACGCCGCTTGAGTTCATTGACAACTCCCATACATTTCTCATTTAACGATTGTAGGAAAACGGAAGTTTCGGACTTGGTATCGGTAAATCCAAACTCCGTATCTATGACTGGCTTCAACTCGGTTTCCGGTTTATGCAACTTAACATCAATCAATGAAATAAATTCCCTGAGCGTTAGTTTATCTCCTTCACACTTTGGTATAAAGTATCGAGGCCGATAACTTCTATTGACAATTTCATCATGACCTATTGTTTCCAATTTCCTGATTGGAACTGGCATGGCATATCTTCCCGACACCTTTCCATCTTTATTCACATGGCGAGTATATGGCATTCGGCATAATCGCTTTGGGTCGCCTGTTGTCTGTTCATCCAATGTATTCAACCCCAATGTATGCTTTAGATGAGTTTGTGTTTGATTGACTAAGTTCTTCAACGCTTCACTTGAACCGTCTTTATGGTCGAATTTGAATCTAGTCGGCTTATGCAGGACAAATAGATGATAGCCCTTGCTACCGCTATATTGCACCCAATGAGCCACATTTATTCCCGATAGATACTGTGACAACCGTTGAGCATCAGCAAACGCATTCTCCGGCTTTGATGGATGGTCGAAGTCAAAGAAGGTTAGGCCATAAATAATAGACTTCGGAACTTGTTTTCCAAAGTCAAAGGTTAGGTTGTCATATCCGGCAGTTGAAATAAAACAAGAGTTCTCACCCTCCCAACTTACAAATTTTCTATACGCTTGTTCTGTTGCATAAACAAACTGTTGTCTTGGGTTGCCTACCGCTCTTGGATAATGTGCAAAGCCCAACTGCTCACAAAGAGTATCAACTCTATCTGGCGTAAGCATGTCTAACTGGGCTACTAACACCTATTTAGACTTCTTTCTTTAATCGTCAAACACCTAATCCCGATTCTCTAATGAAAGTCGCAGTATATGGTGTCGAGTCAATACTTCCACCTTGTCTGTTGTAGTCGAATGATACTATCCTTCCGATGAATGTTTTACTGTCAGGTACGCCGTCAAAATTAACTTCCTGCCATTCTATCTCAACCAATGAACCGGATAGTAACAACTCTTCCATATATTGAATATCTCTATCTTGAGTTCCTTTGAGGAACATGCCTCTTAAGTTAAACTCATCAGCCCTTTGGCCTGTGTCACTTATCTCTGGATATATCGAGTCTAATACGGCAGTTTGAGTTAGATTTGCTCTCCTTGTCCTTGAGAATGACGATGGCTTGGTTTGTAACCTTAGTGGCACTATTGTTGTTGCAGGTAAAACTTTGATTACACATGAGGTCACTGGGCTTACATTACTAGCACTATCTGTTACAATCAATGTTGCTTGATATTCACCTGCTACTGCATAGGTGTGGTCTTGGAATGTTTGCGCCCCGCTAACTGTACTTGAACCATCTCCAAAGTCAAAAGTATAATTTGATATGGTCGCCTCTGTGTTCAAAGTGTAAGATTGTGAACCATCGAAGCGAATACTTTGACCTGCTCTTACTAATGTGGGTATTGCCCTCAATATGCTGACTGGCTCTGCGCCGTTCACTTGAACCTTGATTGACAAAGACAAGTCGCTAATATTTCCTGCATCGTCTTTTGATTGAGCCTTCATTTCATAGAATGTAGCAGGGGAGGTTGGTGTTGATGAATATACATGAGAAATGTCAAGTGAAACATTTAGAGCCGGAACTGGAATTGGTAAAAATCCACTATCTGTTCCATCTCCAAAGTCTATCTTCACTTCACTTATTTTTCTATCGGGGTCAATGGTGTCGCCAAAGATTCTTGCACTAACAATATGTCCTACTTTAGTTGTGATTGTCGGTGAAACCGATTGTCCTACTGTTGTTGCAGTTTGTCCGTTGAAAGTATTTCCAATGACTGCTACATTTGATGTAGGTTTGTGGTCAAACAACAATTCCCATTTTGTGATTGTTGGCAGTTCTTTAAAATTGACTGGGTGTAACTCACTATCCTCTGTTGAAGGCATGTAAAAATTAAATCTGATTACAAAACCGTTAGTAATATAAGTTGTAGGTAGGTTATTCAAATCAATAGTTCCAATGTCTTGAATAAAGAAAGGGTCTAAGTCTTGGAAGTCGGGGATAGGCACGGTTGCTTCACGGGCAATTTGACAAATATTTGGAAGTGTGGGTTTCTCAAATAGGCTAACAGTAATGTTTTTATTTCTGCTTAAATCAATGTTAGTGGCATAGATTTGTATTGCGTTATACTTACCTATTATTGTTCCTGTTGGTGGCAACATAACCGTCGTATCAACAGTAAATGGCAACATAGCCGGAGTTGGCAAGTGTCTAAATGTTAATTCATCAATTTGAACATCTTTGTTAGATTGCGCTAAAGCAGGAGTCGAGTAAGATACTGGAATTTCTTTATCACCTATCATATTTGAATAATGTTCGGGCATCATTCGTGGAAGATAATAAAATTCATCAAAGTTGCCTGTTCCTCCATAACTTTGTCGCCTTGAATACCCAAACCATGTTTGTTCTGTTGGATTACCTGCCAATTCATATACTGCTTTATTTTCAGCATTTGGAGAAACACCAACGGTTGATATTCGACTTTTACCCATACCTACGGGTTCTTCATTTCTAAATTTAATATAAGGAGAACCAATACCCTTTGTTGCTTGGGTTTCTTGTAATACTGGGGCTATAACAAATGGCTCTCTATTAACAAAAGAAAATAAGTTGCATGATTTAATTGATACGCCCCAAACTTCGCCATTGGAATTTGTAGCCCTTGAAACCTCTGTACCATTTAATGAAAATATCATCTCCGAGTTTGTGAATGACGCTCTTATCAACTGTACTCCTTCGGTATAATCTGTGTTTTGTCCTAATTGATTTGCAGTTATTCTTCCCATACCTGCTTTACCACCTAAACTAAACGGACTTGAATTGAAATAAGTTCCTCCTGTAAAATGAGTATTAGCCGACATAAACCATATTGCCGTTCTTTCAAAGACTCCATCGTATGCTAATGGATTTGGCGACCCAAAGCCCGCCACCTTTCTTGGGGTATTTGGCATAGCAAATATACTGTAAGGATAACCTGCCGCCGCTATATTACCCACACCACCAAATGCTGATAGGTTTGCTTGCTTGAGTCTTGTTGCTATTAGATTACCCGTAGCACCTGCCGCATTTGAAGATGGGGGGCTTACAAACAATTCATGTCCTGCATCTTTTTGAACATCTGGTGTTATGTATGTTCCATCGTCAATGGTTGTTTTATCTTTATTAACATAAGAGTTAATTCTTGTTGGTGGATTTCTAATATGTGATTGTGAAACTGGATGGAAACCCCAACCTGCGTCACGGGTGAATGTATTACCTATCCATGAATGTCTTCCATATTGAGGGTCGTTTTCATTTTGGTCAAATTCAATAATAAACATTCGATTATCAACTTCGGGGATATAAGCAGTCATCTCCATATCTAAGTGAATAGGAGAGCAACCTGTTTCACTTAACCCGATAAGAGTTGTTTCTTGACCCGCCTTTACATGGTGAACCGTTGTTCCATCATTAAACCCAAGTGAATAACTATTCAAAGCAGGGGTCATAGATAACCTTGTTCCTTCCCTTTCATGTGCAGGGAATGGTCGGTTTCTTCCAAAATCCCATAATCCGCCTGTTCCAACTTTTTCAGGTTTGACATAATCCCAAGCATGAGAACCTGTTGCTGAATCTATGTAAGACCAAAGAGGGGTTGAAACGCCTCTAAAAGCCCACTTATCAGGAATAACTGAAACACAATGACCCATCAAATCACCTCTTGGAATCCATTTGTTAGGTGCATGAAAGGAACTTGAGTCAATTGACTTCCATGCTAAAGGTTGGTCGTTTGTAGGAGTCGTCGTATCATCAACTGTACCACTAAGCCCTATTGTATTGTACCTTTGGGATAGGTCGTGACCCAACGGAGCAGGTATTCTTAGACTTCCTGCACCTTTACCACTAACCATAGGGGCATTTCCAATACCCGTATTATTATTAGAATTGATAGTTTCAATTTGAATACTTCTTGGAACAATGCCTACTCCTTCAAATGTGCTATCTTGATTTGGCAATTCAACACCTGTGAATTTAGGTCGGCCACCCATAGTATCTTCTAAAGATGATGAAGAAGGAACATTTGAGTCAATTGTACCCATACCTATTTGAAATTGGTTCATGATATTCCCAATTGTTTGAAATGCCGTCATTGGATTTGTTGTTGTATCGGTGTCAATAATTAAATCTCCAAAATCACCAAATGGATTAAATGACAAACCAATACCCATTCTATCAGCCGAAGTTTGAGGAAAAGTAGCAGGATATAATTGATTTATTTCCTCTGTAAAAAATGTAGGTTGAGCCTTGCCCGCATCAGGCCAAACCCACTGGGTCGTAGTTCCGTCATTTCCTGTATATCTAACTTTAATACCTTTTAATTTACCATGATTTCTTCCTACTTTTAAACTGGAAGTTTTAGGAGTAAGTAATGTAATGTTAGATGTTCTTATAGAAATTGTATTATCTCTATTCATGTAAGGAGGAATTTGCACTACATATTTTACAAATCGTCTTCCTGTATTATCTCCACCAAAATGCTCTGCCGCACAACCTGCCACAATACTATCGGGTGTAATAGGTGAAGTAGCGGGATTAGTTTGATACGCCCCCGTAACACCAAGCATATTTATTCCGTGAATTTCCATTCGCCTGTGTAAAAACCATCCATTAAATTGAAACGCTTGAACCACGCTAGACACATTAGAAAATCCTGTTCCTGTTTGTGTTGTTCCAAGTCTTTCATAAGTTACTCTTGAAGTTTGTTTTGCAGGTAAAGCAGTTTTAGAATATCTGCCCGATGTTACACCGTTATTACCACTAAAATATGTATTACCTGAATTAGTCAAATCAACATTCTCAACAAAGATGGGTACTCCGGCTTGTATTAAAGAATGATAGTTATCAATATCGGGGTTGGGTGAAGAATCAAATCCTAAGTAAGTCCAAAAAGCAACTTCATTTTGTGGTCCATTCCATTCAACGGCTACAACCTTTATCGGTCTTGGGTTTGGTGGAACATGGCCTATTCCATAACTCCCCTTCTTAGCATCCACCGTATATTCTAATACATTTTGAGGTCTTGCATGTGTTGGGTTCATATCCACATCATGAGTTACAACACCATAGTAAGAACTGTCGTTAGGAGGTCTTTTTGTGTTTCTAACTTGATTGTAATTCCAATTAGTACCTTGAGCCGATGGTGAAACTGGTCCTTGTATAAAGTCAAAATATGGATAGATACCTGCGGGCGAACCATCAGCAAATTTGTCATAACTTGCATCATGACCTCCACCGGACTCATCATCACCCCAACCTCTGCCACCATCCCAAACTGCATACAGAGAGGTTGTTTGTGTTCCACCAATATATCGTCGGCTATCGTAAGAGTAAGGAATGATTGTTCCATTGTTCAAAGAATATGTTCCATCTTTCAAGAAGCAAGCCAAAGCCATACTCATTCTGTATGACGGTGCGCCAAAATGAGAGTTAGATTTGTCAAGATACTGCGCCCCCATACCATCTAATAAATCAGGATTTGTGGTAGTTCCTTGAGGATATAGTGAATCAACGGGTAAATTCTTTGTCCTTTGATTTAACGGTTGTAATAAAAGTTCACGGTCTAACTTAAAATCACCGCTACTACCATTATACTTATATTTAACATCAGTGTGTTTTTCTAAAGGGTTTTGATTATATCTGGTTATTCCATTTTTAGCATAGGCTCTGCTTTTCCCAACAACATTAGTTGCCCCTGTTATATTTTTTGCCAACTGGTTACTATCGAGCAACATAGGCATAAAAACAGTAGCACGATATGTTTCAGCAACGGGGAATGCTACATCTCCACTAACTCTTGGGTCAATATTTACAATTGGCATCCTTCCTGTTGAACCTAATCCAAATGGTAAGAATGCTCTTTTCTCGCTATCCATTATTCCAATATGCCTATAACTGTCAATTTGTTCAACAAATTCTTGAATTGTCATAAAAACTGGGTATGGTCCTTTCACCATAGCATTTCCTTTAGCAAGTCCTAAATTGCCAGTTTGCATTGAATCTTGACCCGCAGGGGTGGCGGTAGTCCATGCTTGTAAATCTCCTGTATTAGAGCCTGTATTAATCACTTCTTTAGCATCATCGTTACTAAGATATGTTGCTTGGTTTGTTGATTGTTCAACTGTTGGGGCTATCATCAAAAACTCTGTGAATGAACCATCACTGTGAGTAATACGGCAACGGGGATTGTATGTACCCGACCCCGATATAGTAATAGTAGGCTCTGTGCCGGTTATATCCGTGCCGTCAGGATTAATTGCTTCAACCCTAACACCTGCCGTTGTTGATTCATCTATTATGTCTTTATCATTTTGAAATGAAGAAAACTGACTTTTGAACAACACTGGGTCAATGGATATTCCTAAGTCGGTGTCGTTTTTGATATACACCGGCCACCACTTTTGTAATTCAGCCAAGTGGTTTTTGACTCTGGAAAATTTATGTTCCGGTTTCTTTTCATATCGTGCCATTAGAAACCACTTCCCCCTCGACGGCTACTGGTGTTCAACACTGCAACCATAGCATTTTTAACCATTCGCTCTAATTCAAACTTAGATATGTCGGTTGAAACATTCATATTTTGAATAGACACACTGCCGCCCCCGCTTCCGCTTAGACCGCTCTCCATCATAACCTTATTCCTGTTCATAGAGTCCTTGCTACTATTCCCCAAAGGTATAATCGCTTCCGGTCCACGCTCACCTGCACTAACAATGGAAGGTTGGGATATTATACCACCTGTATGAAATTGGTCTAATCCAAAACCACTAACACCTGTTCCGACTAAACTACGCTTAGTTGTTGCCGCACCTAAAGCACCCCTTGCACTAATACCACCACCGAAGGCTAATCCTGACATACTTCCCGTTATACCCGCCCTACCACCTGCGGTAGCAAGCCTTGAAGCACCACCTGTTGCCATACCAAGACCAATTTGTAGTCCACCGGATAATATATTTTTAAGACCACTACCTGCACCGTCTTTAATAGCCTTAAATGCTGCCCCTGCATCTCGCTTTACAATTAATTGATATGCCATTTCAACTATTCCTTTCAATACCTCAAAGATACCAACAAGCACTTGAGCAAACGGTTGTATTAGAGCCATTAGTATTCTAAACGCTACTGCCACTAACATAACAACTGGAACTAATGCTCTCATCAACATAATTATGTCTGGTAAAGCGTCAAGAACAAGAGGTAAAGCAAATGCAATACCGATTGCTATTTCCTCTCCTAATTTTTTAATCTCCGGCATTAAATCCGATATTGCATTCATTATGTCATCACCAAATGCGTCAGTTAGTTTAGTTAGCATTATGGTAAGTGGTCGGCCTATCTCAATCATAGCCTCTGTTATCCTCGACATAAATAGCCTCAAAGATTCTAATGCTGAACCTCCATCCTCAACATTTCTTTGTAATGATTCGGTATATTCATTAGTTGCACCTGTGGCATTTTGTGTTTCTTCAACTAAGCCATGAAATGATTCACGCTGACTCACTAAAGATGCAATAGCAGTTCCACCCCTCACACCAAACACTTCTAAAATTTGTGTTGTTGTAGCCCCGCTTGCCGCCAACTGGTCTAACACATCACCTAACGATGTGATACCAACAGTTTGTTGTTCGATGGTTCGCAGTAATTCTGTTGATTCTTCCTTCATCTCTTTCTCTTTCGCCGTTACCTGTGATAACTTATGTTGTTGAATAGTTCTTTCTAAATTTAATTCCTGTTCCGATAAAGCAAGAGCCGAGTTTGCTTCTTCTAATCTGGTAATTGTTTTGAGTTCTTGTTCCGTTAAATCTCTATTTTGTCTTGAGGCTCTTTGTCTAATTTGAGCAATAGCAAGATTATTTCTTTGTTGATTGATTGAAGTTTCAGTTAAAGTGTCATTTAGAGCCTTCAATTCAGTTTTGAGCATCATGCTTTCACGGGTTGCTCTATCGAGTTCAATAGTCAAAGACTTGAATTGGCTTTCTGCCGCTTTTCCTGAAGGCGACAAAACCTTGACATTCAAACCTAAATCATTCATGGCTCTCGTAGCATCAAATGTTGGTTTCAACAATTTGTTGATTGCCATTCTCAAACCTGTTCCGGCAATAGTTCCTCTCAAACCTGCATTACCTAAAGCACCAACTGCGGAGGCAGTTTCTTGAATACTAATACCTGCGGAGAAAGCGACTGGTGCTACGAATTTTAGACCTTCACCCAAAGAAACAATATCCACATTTGACCGAGTAAATGTTCTTGTTAATACATCGGACACCAAGCCGAGTTGGTCCATTTCCATGCCGAATGCTTTGACACCTGCAATACCAATGTTAGTTGCAGTTTGAATATCAACTCCACCGGCAATAGCGAATTTAACAAGGTTCTCCAATGCCCTATCGCTAATCATCTCGTCTGCGGTGACACCTGCAATAGCAAGTTTATTTGCGGCTTCACCGACCTCTGCCGCAGTAAATCGTGTGCTTTTTCCTATATCTCGTATCGTGCCTTCTAATTTGTTTAAGTCACTACCCGTTGAACCTAAGATAGCACCTGTTCTTGCCAAAGTGTCGTTAAATTCAATGAAAGTTCTAACTGACTGATTCAAAAATTGAACCATCTTAGTTGCACCAAATGCGGCAGCACCTACTGCGATACCTGCGAAAGACGCTCTGGCAACTGTTCCAAATCTGGAAGCACTACTACCTGCAATATAGAAAGCCTGTGAAAGAGCATTTAGACTGGCTCTCGCTTTCTTGGTATCAACATTAACGCCAACTCTTGCATCTGTTCCAACCAAGCATCAGCACCCCAATAAGAGAGGGTTGGAAAACATCACCTTTTACGGTTTGCTCTGTTTTTTCGTTTGACGCTTTCACTATAAGCGTTTAATAAAAATGTTGCATCTCGTATATCCATATCTCTAAACTCTTTTGGAGTCAAAGATGTATATACTAAAAATTCATAAAAAGCGAATCCGTTGTCGCTTATTGCGTATTTCCCAATTCCCCCAAAACACCACCACCGTTGATTTCTCCGATGGAGGACATTATAGAGGAAGATAATGCACCCAAATGTGTTAGAGGTAGTTTAGACATTAAACCCCATGTGATTTCTTTATCGCATTTTTTCATCATTTCACAAATCATAACTAATCCCAAAGCCTCGGCTTTGTCAGCATCATTTGTGTGCTTTCTAACCGCAGGATGAAACTTCAATGCTTGATACTCCGATGTAGTTAATGGCATTATGTCTATGGTGTCTTTTGGAATCCATTCTAAATTAGAAACATCAACTGTTACTGGTTGGTCAGCGTTTTCAAGTGCTTCATTAAGCCATGACATAAATAACCCTTCTCATAACACCTATATGAAGGTATAACATCAAGACTGTCGTGCGAAAGTAAGACCTTCAAATGACGCATTAATCATCAATGCACCCTCTGCACCGGCCTCAACTCCCTCAACTGATAAATCAGTGAAAATGCAATTAGTAATTGTATAAGTGTTCGCCCCTACTGCACCGTCATTGTCAAATTCTAATTCAAACATTGTGTTACCTACGAAAGCGGCCATTAAGGTTGCATCATCAACACCCCATGCTCGCTTCAAAGTTCCTGATACTGCGAATAATCCTCTTGTATGTGCGGTAGCAAAACTACTACCAAGAGTAACATATTTTCCAGTCTGTGCGGTTAGGCTAAAATCGCCCGATACGAAGGCTTGTATTGCAGTGCCACCCGAAGGGGTCATTTTAATTACTGCGCTTGTTCCTGTAAATGCGTGAACTGACATAGCCCTATCTTACAAACACATAGGTTATAACGATTATTGACCTGACGCTAAATCCTTCAAGGTATCACTAACTGCAAGTATTTCTTGACGAAGCCTGTTTTCATAAGCAGTTTTTATTTGCTCATCACTAATTCCTGATTGAGCGGCGAGTAATTCAACTGCCACCAAAGTTCTCAAAACCTGTTGGTCTTGGTCTGTCATACCTAATGCTTCATGTGCTAGTTCTGTAAAATCGCTCATAGTTAAACTTCCTTGATTGCCTCTGTTGCTACAACAGTTGTATTATTCCCATCAATAGACTCTAAGACTGCAAACTGACCTTTCTCATGCTTGCTGACTTTCACCTGTGTAGTAGTAGTACCGAATACGCTTAAAACGGTTTTCAATGATTCGGTGAAAGCAACTTTGAATGGTTCTCCGTGAATATCCATCTCAAGTGGAGTCCAAGACCTAACTTGTTTGCCCGACCAATGACCTGACCGAGCCTCGCCCTTCTTATCAAAAGTAATAACCACATACGGGGCTTTGGCAGTCAATTGTTCATGAACTCCTTTTCTTAATTCTTGAAGTGAAATCGTAGCACTGTGAGTTGCCGGTTCATTATCAAACATTGGAAATAATACCTGACCTTTCTCATTTTTTGGCATGAGCCACCTATCGGGAATAATAAGGCAGTCCTCTTCCTCTGCTGGCATGACCTCTGCACCGCCGTTGATTTTGGTTGATATTGAAATTGGTTGTGAAGCATTTGTTGAAATTCTAACCATCTCGCCTCTTGACTTGGCTCTTACAATGTCGCCTAATTCTTTTGGGTCAGCCAATAATACACATGGCTCTTTGACTTTCAAACCACTAACCGGCCACCTTGTCAGGATTGCTTGCATTGTCTTGGCAACATTGAGTCCACTAATACTAATGCCCTCGTTTTCAAAGAGTATTTTGACTGGCACTGGTGGAGAATCCATGCAAACTGCTGATAGCAAATTGGCAAACTCCCCGCCATTGACTTGTATCATACAAGTCCGACTCACTTTGGAGTTAGGGGTCAGCATACCCTCTAACGGGTAGCCCACCTACTTTAAGCGATTGCGATTTGTAGGGCTAAAATTTCTTGGCATAATAATTGTAAATTGACCATGAACATTTTTCTTCAACCATTTTCCAGTTAATGCGCTTCTTCGGTATGTTTCTCTCATTCTCGCTCGCCTCTGTTTAATGGTAGTAACCACTACTATATAAGTATGTCGCCTATTCTTCATCATAAGCGTCGGGGTGAGCAAGCCATGTTTTTTGAGGATATTTTGTTCGACCATCAATACTGGCAACTCTTACAGTTCCAGCGCAGTAAAACAAATGTGGCTTCTTGGCTAAGTGATTCGATAACCTATTCATCTCAAATGGTTGCTTGGGTAGTGTAAGAATTTCGCCTGTTGTCATTGGAGTTCCTTCGGGAAAAGTTGCACCCTCATTTATCATACATTTCCAAAGACGCTTGACATTTCGACCATCGGATTTTCCCAGTCTTCCTTTCTTCCGTGTACCATATTTGGAAGAAGGAACGGTATCTTCATCAGTCGGTTTCTTGCTTTTCTTCATCTCCTGACTCCTTTGGCTTCACAATAAGCATTCTTTGGGGTTTGTGAATTTGTGTTCTCTTAATTGCCTCTGCTACATCATCGGGTAAAATAGGTAAAACTCTATCAACTGCGGCATTAGATAACGATACCATAGTTCCGAATACTGTTGGCGGCACTAACCGTTGCACTTCGGCAGGAATATATGACCTTCTCGTTTGTTCTCGCCATTCAACCGACCATTTTTCGGTGTCTAACTTACATTCGGACACTGGCATTTGATAGTCAAAAATTTCAGTTTTGATATGATTGTCAATGTCTTTCTTTCTCTTTTCAAGCATAGCCTTGCTTGCTTTGATTGTAGCCAATTCATCTAACAAATCGTCTGTATCTCCACCTAATGTAGGTGTTAGCATATCCCAAGCCCCGTTTTGCATCAAGTCCTGTGCTTTAGGACAAAGAGGGGCGTAACTGCACCACTGGCAACCTTTGCCGATAGTAGCCGGAACTTTAGTCCAGTCGCTTGAATCTATTGATTTGATATTCTCATATTGACCATGAAGCCAGTCCTTGAAAGTTTCAAGTCTTTCATCCGACCAAACGGTTGATACTGTTCCATGCCTCATCAAATCAAAAGTGAATTTCAAAGGTCTATCCGGCCACATTTCTCTTGCTACGCATAGGTAAATCGCCGCTTGTATGCTATGGTCGGCTTCACCTTGAGTTATGTCTAATCTCTGTGTTTTATAATCAACCAATTCAACTGTTCCATCAGGGTGTTCGATAATTAAATCAACAAATCCTAAAACTGGTGTTCCTGTTCTTTCAAGGAAATAAGGAGCAGTGTGTTGCCCGAATTGCATTTCAACATAGAGAACTCTAACTGGGTCACGGCCTCGACGGTCAAACCATCTCTTGAGCATCCTTTTTCCATCTTCATAAAATGCCAAATCAACTTCACGCTTGGCGGATATTTCATTGTATAGTGTCATCAACCTACCAAACTTAGGCGGTGGTGTGTCACCATTCTCGTCAGGTCTTCGCCATTCTTCAAAAGCATCGTGAACATTGTTACCCATTCGCCCTGCTTGTGAACTATCCCTATGATTCCCAATATCCTTCAATGCCTGTGCATCAGCAGTAGGGGTTTCATAATGAAAACAATACTTCAACTTACAATCTTGAGCGGTCTTCAATCGGCTCGCTGAAATGTAAGGAACTCGCATTTAGATTACTCCGTTGATGTAGCCTTATCAACTGCCTTCCAAAAGCGTTCCTGTGTTGGGTTCTCCAAACGGAACGGTTTACACGCTCTGGATTTCTTAATTGCAGCAAAATGCCTCGACTCCAATGAGCCACCTTTAGTGCGTTGTTGTTGAGTCATTTCAACTATCCAGTCAAATAACGGGTCGGTCATATCTGGTCGCCCTGCGGCCAATACAACACGGTTCTCGTTAGGTGTTCCGTAGTTCTCTGTCTTAGTCTTCAATAAAACAGTTGATAGGAAATGGTAGCCATAGATTTCACCTGCTATCTTCAATCTCTCATATGGAGAATAGAATAGTTTGTTGATTACCTTGTAAGCGTGCATTTGTCCTTCGGCATAAGCAGGTAGTGTCTTTTTACCTTGACTCATAGCCTCTTGTTGTCTTGAGAGCAACAACTCGCCTTCGGACATACCATGTACCGATGTTGAATAATGTTCTCGACAAGCCAAGTAATATGCACCTTCATTCTCCATGACCATGACTCTAACACCATCGGGGTGTTCTTCTCTGTGTTGCCTCATCAAATCAATGAAAGCCATTGACATATCATTTACTTCGTCAGGAGTTCTGCATACTTTTCTTAATATGCGGGGTCTAAGACTTGGTGCAACAATCTCATCTCTTGCTATCAAATCGGCTTGTCCTTCCAAGTCACAATCAACAATACACATCAAAGCCTCTTCGGGTTTGACCTGTGAGCCTTTTTCATTAAAGAATTGTAATGCGAAGGTGGATTTCCCGCTACCGGAGAATCCTTGTATCTTCATGTGTCTTGTTCTATTCTTAATCATACTATCGCCAGTATCACATGATGCGATAAGCGAAGCGTAGTTGTCAGCCTTCTTTTTACTTCGTGCCATAAGTAAAGAGTTAATACCCACCTATATAAGGGGCATTAATCCCAAATCTCATTGAAGGTAGGTTCTCTTGCTTTACCTTCAAGCATTTTTGTTATCATTCTAAAGTTGGCAATTTCAATTTTTCTAACTGATTCTAATTGACGGCCAATTCTTCTTGCTATGTGAGCAGGTCTTTCACCGTCACAATGTAAGTTTTCAGGAGAAAGTTTGCAGTCTATATCTAAGATATGTGCCAAGCATCTTTCTTTCTCTTCATTCAATTCGTAAATCTCCCAGTCTTGCAGGGTTCTGTTGGGGTCGCCTTTCATGCTTCTTGTCGCCATGTTTAACCCTATATGATGCCCCTATATAAGAGTATCGCCTATAATAGGTGGGGGCAACCTTCATGTGTATGGCAAAAATACAAACCCAAATCCCCCGAAGTAAGTTGTAAAGGTTGCACCCCATGTACGGGGGTGGGTGGCCGTCAGTAGTCTGGAGGGGATGAAGAAACCGCAAAAGAAACAAAAATACCCGCCTTGATGAAGGCAACTACCAACGCCCGATAACTGGTTCATCAATCCCAGTCGTCATCCCAGTCGTCATCGTCGCCAGTAGTCCATTCACCATCGGCTTTCGCTTCCGGCTTCTTGGAGGCATCAGTAGTACCTTTTGGCTTAGACGCTTGAGTAGGTTCTTCCTTGACTTCTTCCTTGACTTCTTCCTTGACTTCCTCTTCCGAGTCGTCATCGTCGTCGTCGTCAAGGTCAATAGTTTCAACAGTGTCATTGTTGAAGTATGAAGAAGCATCGTCGCCCGAATCGTCACCTGTGTTTGGTGTTTCAGGTTTTGGTGGTGCGATTGTAATAATTCCAACTGCACATTCTATTGTAGCCGATAACCCGTATTGGTCGGACATTGAAGTTGTTATCAGTGCCAATACTTCGGAGTATTTACCAAAAGCATTAGCAGTTGAAGATGAACAAAGAGCATTGAGTAATAGGTTTTCACCGGACTCAATTGCTTCAATAGTCATTGTTGATTCGTCTTTCAGCAACATTTTACCAAATGTATTACCTGTTTTAGACTGTTGAACACCCGAATAAGAAACGGTTGCTTCCACCATGCGGTAGTCATTTCTATTTCTGGATATATCATTTTCCAATTCAGCAATAGGTGTTACATCGTAAGTATCACGGAGTAGTTGAACCTTGTCACCATGACCATCAAACTCTTCCTCAACAAATACTGTCATACCCGATAGAGGGCGTAGGTCAAGAATATCAAGGTCAAGGTTTCGACATGAAACTGGCGCACTGTATGTTCCATTTTGAACAATGTCGTCAGCCAAAGAAGCGTCTTCATCCCATAGACCCATCTTGAAAAGAGCCGGTGACATAGTGCTATCTCCATCTTCAATTACAACAGAGCCAAATACATTAGCCATAGCACGGCCATTTCTTAGTATTCTGGATTCACAAGACCAAATATCTAAGTGAGCCACATAGGATTTTTGCCTTAGCATTGATGAGAGGTCGGACATAATACAATTCGCTACAAATCTCTGTGCGCTTGCAGTCTTGATTCCGCCTAAGTCAGCAATTGAATCTTTTAGTTCCTGTGCTTTTTTCTTAAACATTAGAGCGACGGGTTGTTCATCTTTGAATATCCCGTTTTGAACGCCCTTGTCAATGAAAGGTTGCAGTCTTTGTTTTACGCTTTTTGGTAGTGTTGCTTTTTTCGCCATATTATCACTTCGTATTCTGTCCTATTATCCACACCTATATGAATGAATATCTTAATCCTCATCTTCCATGTCGTCAATTTGAGCATTTAGCATGGCTTCCCATAGTTCGTCATCTTCGGGTGCTATCTGCTTTGAACTTGTTTGAATATTCTCGATAACTTCCCTACGCTTGCTTAGTTTGTCGGTGGCTATGTTTTCACCACTAAACCATGCTGAACCTGAAAATAAATTCGTTTTATGCTTTGAATCACCAATTACTTCATCTATCAATGTCTTTTTGCCTTGAGGTCTAAGATAGGCAGGTAGGAACAGTGACCGCCAAACGCTTGATTGTTCTTTAGTACAACCGATTGACTTTAGATTATCTTTATCCGACCCTTTGATTGGATGAAGTATTTTTGCTTTTACTGCCTGTTGTAAAATATCATCGTATTCGGTTATTATCTCCGGTAGTTTGTTTCTCGCTGCTTCAACAAATAATGGTGCAAGTGCATAATCATCCATCAATCCTGCTTTGGATTTGACAATTTTGTAAGTCTTTCTGCCGCCGCCTCTGCCGCCGCCTCTGCGACTAACTTCAACCAACCCTGCATCTTCTAAGGTTGGCAGGTGCTTTTCCTTCAAGGCATTCTTAGTGGTGCTAAAAGCGTGAATACTCAACCATTGTAGTATGTTGTCCTCTGTGAGAGAACGCCTTGCTTCTTGCATAGCATTCATTTGTTGAAATATAGTCCAAGTTCCGTCAGGTACACCCGACAAACTGGCTCTTAGAACAAGGTCACAAAGAAGTAGGCCAATGACATTATCTTCAATTGATGACAATAAAAATTCTTGTTCGTCATCTGTTTTTTGTACTGGCCGTTGGTTTTGATGCAACAAAGTAACTGCATCTATTATTGACAATACCTTGCCTATATCCCTTTGGTGTTGAGCATTTCTTGCAGGGAAGAAGTCAGCCATTAGAGGGGCGAATATGTTCCTAACTTTGTATTGAGTTAGTCCGAGCATAGACGCTTGTAGTAGTTTCAAATCTGGATGAATAGTAAATTTCTCCGGTCTTGCTTTTTGCATCAAAGCATTCTTAACAACATTATCAACTTTCTCAACTGTGGTATCGGGAGTCATAATCAATTGACGGGTTATCTGTTCAGCCTCGCTTGGATTTCTTGTAGTCAGGGTGATAAATGATGGCCTTCCTCTAATGATGAAGTCCTTTGTTTCTATTTCACCCGATAACTCATTCTTGATTGGAGTTTTCCAAACTAACTCATCATCGTCACCGCTCATAATCGGTTTCATCTTTTTGATAAAAGCGTATGATTCATCCTTTTCCAAGACAACAATGCAACGCCCATCAACATTAACAATGAAGTTACCTTCCTCATCAATCTCATCGTAGTCGTACTTCAATGCCTCTTTCGATGCACCCGCTAAAACCATAATCATGCTCTTAGGAAAACCGTTTCTCGCCGTCAGGGTCATGTATGTTTTTCCACTGGCCGACTGTCCTATCATTTCAAGATTAAGTGGATTGTCGGTCTTACAAGACAAGAAAACAAGGAAGGTTAGCATGAGGTTTGCATCATCACCAACAAACGGTGTTTCTCTTGATTCGTGGAGGATTGAATTTACCTTATCGAGCAAATGTCTTTCTCCCAAAAAATTACTAATGGTATTCTCATCAATAGACCCGTAGGTGCTTTCTTCACCTTCAAATGTTTCAGTTTCGACTTGAATTTTATCTTTCATTGGTGCAGGAGTATATTTTCCATCCCGAAGTATAGTTCCGGCTTGCAGGAAGTCATCTGTAAAATCTTTAGAATCAACAATACCTGCGCTCTTAGCAAGTCGAGCAATTGAATGTTGGGATAGGACATTTACCTTGCCCTGTGGCTTTTCATCTATCTCGACTGCAAACTCCATCCTGCCCTTTGTTGATGTAAGGAAGGTCAAAGATATGCTTATGTCGCCCGATTCAAACTCAAATACGGTTGAAGATTCGGGGGATTGTTTTACTTCAAGGTCAGTCGCCATATCTGTCAAGGTGCATACCCACCATTATGAATTAATCCTTCAAACCATTCTCTTTAGTTTATACATATATGTTATCTGTTATGTGTGTGTGTTAGTATGTGTTGTAGTATGAATAATTAGGATAACCCCCCGTAGGGGGGTTAAAGAATCAGACAATTGCAGGGTTTGAACCGTCAAGGTCTTTCAAAACTATATGCAAGAAAAACACTTGGCGACAAAAACACCAATTAATTGTAATCATTAATATTGAAAAAGATGTGCCTTGCCCGCCCGTTCTATCTCACCATCTGCCGCTCAACCGAGCGAGAGCCTTAACTGTCGGGGGCAAGGACTTTTTTGACACACTTTCCTTTCCGTACAGAGCCTCCGCCCATTCCCCCCGTCGAGGGTGGATTCGTAGGTTGTGGTCCGGTATTGCAGTCGTTTCATGTGTCGGCTACAAACAATGGTAGTGACCACCCCTATATAAGTATATCGCCTATTAGTTAGATAATTCCAACGCTAACTGCAAAGTCTTAGTCAAATCAGGTGATTCTCTTCCCACATTTAGTGTCATTGAAGGTGGGCTATCAACAGTCATATTCCACGACACACCCATGATTCTATGTATTCCTGATATTCCAGTCGTGGCAAATTCCATAGCGTCACCAACTCTAATATCGAATGTTGAAGGTATTCCATCAACTGAATATCTAACCTTTGCCCTACCTATGTTTGATAACATTAGTTTGGCAAACCTCTCCGCTTGAATATTATTCGTTATTGAAGATTCAGTAAATATTTTTTGAACGGGTCTTGTTGGATATTGTACGCTACCAATGTTCGGATAAGTAAAGTTTATTCCGGCAGTTTCATTTATCACAACTACAACATTGAAAAAATCCAAATCTCCTTTATCTTGCTCAACATAAGTTGGGTAAAAATCCAAAGGCTTACTTGTCCTTCCGGTAGCCGTTAATTCTCCACCCCTTAGAGGTTGTAAATTGCTATCCGCCAAATCTTGTAATATCCTAATGTTGATAAGTCCAGTTTTCTCTGCCCTCAAAGAATGTATTTTTGGTGCGGAGTTCATGAATTGTAAAACTGATTGACATGCACTTAGAATTGTTTTATTTGCTACGCTCAAGGAGTTAGGAACAACTACATTTGATTCAACAATTATGCTATCAATTGGAATAGGAACGGAAGAACCCGCTATCAGGTTTTTTAGTATCGCTAAACCATCACTTGTTGAAATAAGTTTACTGGATTGAACTATTTCATTCGATAAGTAGCCCAATGTATCTAAGCAGGTCAGGGTGATTGACCTTGCCGTTTCTTGTATATCCGATACATAACCTGTGTAAATCAAAGGTGGATTAGCCCAATTATTCGGTGAAAGATAAACTTGAACTGTATCTCCGACATTGACAATTCCTTCCCTCCTTCCTTGAATGCTTGAAATTGAAATGTTCATACTGCGTGGTGTATTCAATCCTTCCGAGCATGATATTGAAGTTATGCCCTTCAATAACCCTAAGCCATTAACTACAACCATAGGGCAATTTGGTATTCCTTCATCTTCCGATATTTGACCATAGATATTACGATACAATACTTGCCTTGACCGTGCAAAAAATACTCTGTGTTTCCAACCATTTCTCAACCCGCCGAGTCTAAGTGACTTCGGCCTAAATTGATATTTCAGTCCTTCGGGATTCCACCCGCCGTTTGTAAAGCCTAAATCCCCCAAATCAAATTCTAAGCCTCCATCTTGAACAGAGGAAGGTTCACCGTTTGAAAATGGAGTTGTAGTAAAAGCAAATCCACCCCTTGACCCACCGCCTCTTCTGGTTGTCAAGTCATTTATGTCGCCAATTGGTGAAGATGAATAGGCGTGAAACCCCATACCTGCAACATCACCGCTACCTATGTTACCTCCCCCTCCAACGCCCGAAGCGAATATTTGGGGGTCAAATGGTCTTGGCACGGCTAAACTTGTGTAGCAAACTGTTTCTATCCTGTCTTGAAGATAATTACCGCCTATATCGGAAGGAAATGGTATCAAAGATAAACCAAAATCGCTCGGATAATGAATTGGCCGCTCCATCATTTCTTTTTCACTTACAGATTGGGCTATTGGGGTTGATAGTTTTTCATTCTCTTGGAGTTCATGTGTTACAGTTTCAGCGTAGGTTCTTGAAACCCATCTGGCAATAGCAGTTCTTGGTATTCTGTGGTCTTGACCTATTTCCTCTATGTCCTGCTTCATTTCATCGGGAGGTAGTATGTAGGAAAAGCCGTCTTCCGGCTTCCTAACAATCCTGTTATACCTCTCAATAGCATCGGACATATTGTATGGTTACTGGTTATCGTTATTAACCATTTTAGGCATAAACGATTTACCCTCGCCTCTTTTACCGATGGTCGAAGTGTCAGTGGGTGTGGTGAAAGATTTACCTTCATTTCTCATGCCTGTTAAACAATACATAATTTTCCCTTTCTCTGCATTCCACGCATAAACTGTGTCACCTACTACTAATCTTCTAACTGCTCCTTGTTTTCTGTCCATGTTACAAGATGGGAGGCCACCCCTATATAAGACTACCGCCTATTTTTCCACCAACTTAGATTCTTATCCCAAATAAAATTACACCGACGACATTTTATCTGAATTTTATCGCCAAGTGAAAAACCTCTAACAGTTCCACCTTTGCATTTGGGGCATTTCACATTATCAACTCGTACTTCTCACTATAATTTATCTTTGGAAGGTCATCAAACCTTGTCTGTATTTCTTCCATGTGTTTCATGAAAAGTAAAACGGTTTGCTCAATGAGTTCTTCTTCATCAAGGTTTAAACTCGCCAAAGCCGCCCTTTCTTTATCATGTTCCTTCGCCATTTTTACACGGAAAATTTCTATATCCACATCTCTCTTTTTAATCCCAGTTTCAATGACTTTTTCTCCATATTCATTGGTAACGATTTGTGAGTAACGCATTGAATCACTTGACTTAAATAAGGCAATCAAACGCTTTTCATATTCTTCTAAGTCTATTTCATCAGCAAGGTGTAATTTTGTAAGATTGGTTTTTGCTTCTTCAAGTTCCTCGTATTCTCGCTTCCATTCTAAGTGTTTCCTCTCCGCATCTTCAATAAATTTTTGGCTTCTTTTTTTATCTCTAAAACTGGATATAGCAACAAATGGAATTATGATTGGTAAAAAAACAACAAAGATGCATATATATGCAATTATTCCAAAAATTATAACCACAAACATAAGTAAAAACCCTTGCCAAGCACCTTCAAGACTTCCTGTTACAAAAAAACCCAGTATCGGGAAAAGTAGTATGAAGATTAAACCTCCTATCCTGTCCTCTATGTCTTGTTCATTCATTTTTAATCACCTTATCGTATCTATCTAATAATATCTTAGCCAAATCTTCTTGACCCAAATGATGTATTATTGTGATAGCATCTATTGCTATTTTACTTATTGAATCATTCATCGTTACGCCACCATTCAGGTTTTGCTCTGTTCTTATTCCAACCAATAGTGGGTCGGTTTTTATCTCTAATGTAATATTCTCTGTTAGCCTCAACGCCACATTTCCAAATCTTAGAATCTCTTAAGTCATCATGACCCTTGAAACATCGTGGTGGTTTTGATATTTTACCTCGTTTGATATATCGTCTTAGTTTTTGAGAGTCAATCATCATCAAACCATTATAGCAATAATGTTCTTTACCAAATCTGGATTTAAACTCTTTACACAATGCCAATCCCCATTCCAAGACCCAGTTGAAGTTATTTCTTGTTTGCATAGTCCACTTTGTCGCAGGGTGGTTGGGATAACCGCCTTTATGTGGTTCTCCGGTTGATTGAGCCAACGGTAGCAATTCTTGGGGGCATCCATTATCTCTAAGACTTTGAACAATCATTTGAGTTGCTTCACTTGGCATTTTGACAATGTGAGGGTCGGCTAAATCTAAAGCCGCCAGTCGTGGGTCGTGGTTGGTGTAAAAAATATTCATACTCAAGCCTCCATGTATTCTTCAAAGATGTACTCTTCGGTTTCTATTCTAATTTTTAACACTAATTCATTCGACATTACAAATTCCTCCTATTACTACAATTGGTATCTGTCGGTGATTTGCTTTCGCCAACTCAACTGCGCTATCTTCATCAGGTATGCTACAATCAACAAGTGCCATGTAAAACATGGCTTTGCTAATGAACTTCATCGGGCTATCGCCTTCCGGCATCTTAAACTTTATCGGGTTCGTCATATACACCCCTAATTGGCTGACCTATATAACAGTTGTCCTATTTTATTTGTCTTTTCAGCCAGTTAGGACATTCCTGTATATTGCCCCTAAACCATGTTGGCAACAAATGACCGTTATTGCGAGCAAACCTTTGCCACCCACCGTCTAAGATGAACAAGTGTCCTACATCGTCAGGAGTTCTTACTACCCTACCTGCACCTTGAACAATTGACAAAGCCGTTTGAAGTTGATACCATTTTTGACAAGGGGCATTACAAGTGAAACCTGCACCGCATAAATCACCACTATACTTACTCGGAGGCTGATACGGACATGACGGAGTATCTTCATGCACCTTTCTCCACGCTAACTCATCTTGCATCATGCGCTCTGCTATAACCGCATCATTGGTGGGTAGGTATGGTACTTTACATATCACAAGCCATTCCGCCAGTTTTCCTTTGAAGTCAAAGCCTTGAGTTACATAAGTTGATATTAACACCAAATCATCTTTGTCATTAGTGAAAAATTCTTCTAACGCTGATTCTCTTGCTCTCGCATTTCCATCATGTGTTATTATTCTATCACCGTGACCTCGCTCTGTCAGTCCTTTGACTAACTCTTTTCTTATCGCATGGCTATGAGGAAGAATAACCCCCCTCTTGTGAGGAAATTTGTTCATGATAGCATCTATTGCATTCACCTGTCTTGGCAGGGTGTGTTTTCTTTTAGCCCATGACATAGAGCCACATGGCGCATAATAGACATTGAAATTTTCACTTGGGAATGGTGACTTTGTGATATTGATATACAGAGTCTTTTGAGCATCTAATCCTAATCCGTGAAGAAATGTATCAATGTCAAGTATTGTAGCCGATAGGAAAATTCTCTTTTTGGCTACCATTTCCAAAATCTCTGACGCATAATCTCTAACTCTAATTGGTTTCAAACAAAGATATGTGCCGTATTTGGAGTTATCAAATGAAATATGCACATTGTTTGGTTTGAGTAAAATGTCAAACGCAGTTTCTATTTTGCTAACTGCTTCTCTTATCTTTTCAACTTCTTTCTCGTTTACTGTCAAGCCTAAATCATCTTCGGCATCGGACAATACTTTACGGGCTACCTTTATTCTATCCCCTATCTCAACCTTCCAGTCTTGAGGCGTGAAGTGTGAAGGAAATTTTTGACCTGCGCCAAATATCCTATGCCATTCTTTCTCCGACAATCTAACTTCCAGTAAATCATTCATGAAACCCTCCATGTCATGTGCTTCATCAATAATAGCAAAATCCCGTTGGTCGAACTTGGTTCTTCCTTTTATTGCTCTAAACATATACGCAGGGTTGCTAAGAGTCAGGCGTGCATCCTCTGCCGCCCACCTTTGTTCGTAGTAAGGGCATGGTTCTTCCACATCACGCTTCGCATGGCGACATGAACCGGCTTTAGTCCAACAAGGGGCTGACTTAGCCGTTCCTGTTCGTACCCAACAAGGGAAGTTATCTCTTCCTCTAACCTCTTCCAGTTTATGTCCGTAGTCGGCTTTGTATTGGTCTATTAGACCAAGTGAAGGAGTCATTAGATATGCTGATTGAAACTGATTCTGTATTGTCATGGCAACTGCCGATTTACCAATTCCTGTCGGGGCTTGAAGAACAATGTTATCAAAATCGTCGTTTTGTAAAGCCCAATACATTACAGAGAGGGCATCATCTTGATACTTTCTCGGTGTCGGCATTGGGAAGTCGGGGCGTATCTCATCCCATTTGTCAGGCAGTTTTGCCTTACTTGGTATATTAATACGGACTACCGACATATCCTATACTAAATTATCCACCTATTTAATTTGTTAGTCTGTGGCATAGTCTTGCCACGACTCTGTGGGTGTTTATTTTTCTTCCAGTTGCAGTAGTTATATTTGCATTTTCAATATCGGATTGAAGGTAAAGAACCTCTCTTAATTCTCTATCCGCATCACTTGCTGCTACATTTTCCGCAGTAGTGTTGTAAATGTCATCTAAGTAATCTTGCTTGTGTCCTACATATTCGTCATATTCGTATTCGTCTTGGCTCATTTCTGTTCCCTCTGTTTAATCGTAGCAGTCGCCCCTATATAATACTATCTCATATATTTATTATCAAGAGTTTAAATACAGTCAGGTAAAAAATTGCTACCCTAACTTCCATTGGAGGCTATTGACCACGATAACATCAAGGCCAACCGGCTATGCCTTCACCTGTATTTGTATTCTCACCGATTGACATTGTAGCACCGCCAACAAACGGATAATACAACTTACTTCCAAAGTGCGGGGTTGAATACCAAGACAATTCGTTAGTAGTCCATCGTAAATCTATTTCTCCGGCATTGTGTCCGTGAAACTTTTGATACCTCAACTGTGGAGAGGAATGAGTAAAGTCCTCATGCCCTGCCATAGTTTGAGCCGATGATGCGGGCGAGTATTTTCCAGTCCTTGAATCGTAAGCCATAGATGGCACAGACAAAAATCTCAAATTTACATCACGGGCAACAGAACTAAAACTACCACTTGGTTTTGATACCTCAACTGTTGGGATAAATAATTCCATAAAATGAACCCGTTCACCATGCGCTATACTTACATTCAGTCCACCGTCAGGCCAACTCATCGTTATATTTTCATCAAAGCCTTCTAACTGTGCGCTAGATGGAGTTCCAACCCATTGAAACGGTGTAGCAGTACCGGCTTGTGTTGCTTGTGTTCCAGTTCCAGTAAATACTCTTGGATTCCCTGTATTGATTCGGGGTATTGTAAAACCAAATACCATGTGCAACTCATCTTTGTCCGATATTGTGGTTGTCATGTATCTATATTGGTAATTAAGTCCGGCATATATACCATCCCTGCTTTGATTAACTAAACTCATGTAGGACATTCCCGAACCCGATACAAATCTCTTAGACCAATCTTCTTTTGTTTTCCAAGATACAATGTATGATGAATACTCCGCCGAGCCTCCGCTTTGCCACCCAGTAACATAAGCAATATCATCTGTGTCAATGACTGCATCATAGTAAGTTATAGGATTTCCTGCAAAATCCGTATTTGCCCCTAAAATTATTGTAGCGTTTTCTCTATCAAATTCAAACCTTCCCGATGGTGTTAAGTCTTTAATGACTTTTCCATAATTTGCATAAATTGAAGTGTGACTCAAATTGCCATAAGCAGTAGCAAAGTTGTAATTATTTCCGAGATTATAATTCGCCCCTCTATAAAATACAACGGGGAAGTCATCACCTTGTAAACACACTTTGGGTTTATCACAATCGTATGTATAATGTCCTTTTGTCATAGTCATGGTGCTTACCTGTGCATCATTAACGGGTCGTCTTGAAACAACTTGCCAAGTTTTATTTTGTTGAAAACTTGAACCGCCGGTTGAACCGTTGCCCGAAGCCAACAAAGGCCATGATGTTTCATTTTCTAATTTTAATGTGTAAAGAATTTGACTCCCTGCCGGTATTGCGCCATAATCACGCTCAACAACTCTGCACACTAAATGCAACCTATTTTTGGAGTCACAAACTAAACTTGGTTCTCTCAAATCCCAATTGTTTGACCCCCCAACCAAAACTGGCGTGTGAGCCGACCAATCCCAAGAATACACTAACTCCGGTTGGGTAGTAACTAAATCCCTCTTAGCGTATGTATAATACAAAACATGCTGACCATCTGGTTTTTTAATTTCAACAATTGCATGTATTGTTCCGTTGCTATCGGAAGCAAATGCCGAACCATGTTGTCTGTAATTTGTTGGTGTGCCACCGACAATCACCTTCAAATGTGGTCCGACTTCATCTTTTCCATCGTGGATTTGATTATTAGTGACCTTGACTGACTTCCTATTCCAAAACAAGTCCGAATGAGCGGGTTTAGAATAATGAGTCCATACTGGTATGTTATCTGTTGCTGATTTTGCTGAACGGTCTAAACTAAATGTATGTAATGTTCCATCTGGAGTTCTCACAATTCTTTGACCCATACCCAAGCCGTAACCATCGTCTAAGTTTGTATTAGCACCTGCGGTTGATTGATTATGTGTAGGAACTCCAAGATTTGAATTTTGACTTCTTTCAAATGGTGTATATACAGTCATTGAAGTATCTTCATAACCACTTCCCCTTGCACTCACAATGCCTCCACTATCCCACACTGCCCTTATTGAGTTAGATAGGTGAACATCAACCGATGACTGCAATTGTTCTGCCGTTGCTATGTAATCGTGCTTGTTCATAGAATCAATATTCCCAAGTAATGCCGGAGAATATCTTTCATTTGCTACATGGAGAGCATCATAGTCTGTTCCTGTATTTATGGGAATAGCCCCTGCATGGAAAAACTCTGTTGGGTGGTCTTTCCAAAATTCTGAGAAAGTGGGTTGTAACAAGTTTGTTCCACCCGTCTTTCTTGGCTTGCCAAGTATTCTTGCATTGGCGTTTAATTCCGCCTGTCCTATTTCAATTGATGACAATGTGGATTCCATATTCCAAAGATTAGTTCTAAGATATGGTTGAGCAATATAAGGTGACATTGAAGATTGAGCAAAATTAGTCGGTGTCTGTCCTTTTATTCTTCCAATCAAAGGATTGTTTTCTAAGTTGTATCTGTGCAACGGTAAATGTAATTCAAGGTCTAAACTATTCTTGGCCTTCGCTCTTGCTCTAACCTGTATTTTTTCAGGTATTAGTAATTCTAATGGTATCTCATAACCAAGACCCGCATTGACTTGCTTCCATACCCTGTCAGGTTTGAAAGGATGGTCGGATGACATTATACCATAATGCAACGGTCCGTGATGTGAAATACCAATCATACCACCTGTAAATTGACTAAGAGTTGCCCCCTCGTCGCTTACATCGTTTGCATAGAAGTTTTTCCATAACCCAGTTGATTGAGTTCCAATGTGAAGTCCTTGAACCCCAACTGCTTGAGGTTGATTTGAATAAAATTGAAGCCCGTTACTAACTGTTGTATCATATAATCCTTGTTTGAAAGACCATCCCGCCCAACCCAATTCTTGATGTGGATTAGCACCTGCGCCAAAGTCAGCAAACCCAATTGTAGTAGGATTGTAATGTGTTTGGAATAAGTGCTTATAGACTGCATTTAAATTATCCCAATGACGGAGAATATCATACGCTTGATATGTATCACCCGTTATTGGATTCATCATAGAAAAGTTAATTGTCGGTTGATAAAACGGATAACCGCTAACTGGTCTTGTCAATTTTGCATCAACATAAAACATCTTATCTTCATCTTTTTCAACATCAATATTTGCATCAGTAAATAATTGAGTCATCAAGGTTGAAGGTGAAGATGTGGATTGTCTATACAACAAAAAATCTTCTAACTGTAAGTGTGGTAAACACTTGGCAAAATTTGGATAAGACATACGACACTCTGGATAAGAACCGTAAGTAATTGGTATTGCTTTTTGACCGCTCTCTTGAAACCAATATGCCAACTGTGAACCCGACCAAAAACCAACATCACGCTTCCAATTGTGATATGAATTTCCATCTTCGGTTTCAACATCAAAAATGTATGGGTTTGATTGTAACTCATATCTTAGTGTTGGTTTAAAGTCCAAAGTTATATTTTTACCATCTCTTGTGAAACTAAATAATTTAGAGCCTTCAACCTTTCTTGCTTTTTTGTTATTAAATAATAACACAAGACTGCGAGCATAAGTGTCACCTAACATGAAATTCCATGTTGGAAGTCCTGAAAAATTTGACAAGCCCCCTACATAATGTGTACCCGTTGCTATATCGGGCAAAGGTGGTCCACTTGTTGTAATTTCAACACCAAGAATCGGGTCAAAATGTGTAGTGCTTGTGTCGGCAGGTATTGTATTTCTTGATGAAATTATTGGCTTACATACCCCGTTGTGATAATAATACCCCGCAGGGCAACGGCCATTTTGAGCAATATCTGGTTGAGGCGGATAGCCGATTAAGGGTGAAGGGTAATCTAAAGTGGTGTCAATCCTATCACGATGAATAGCCAATATCTTCATTCTTCCATCTTCCATAATTTGAAAATCTCCAACATGAAGAGTCGGGTGTTTCATTGGTTGGTTGTTAGTGTTTAGAGAATGTCTTGGATGCTTCATAAAAGCCTTATTTTCGACACCAAGATAGCGCATAGCCTCTATCTGTGGGAATACCCATTCATGTACGCTCCAACATGCGGCAGGTTGTTGTACTCGTCTAATTTTGTCTTTATCGTAACCATGCGAATGAGCAAGGTCATATGATTGATTGGAATTAATTTTTTTGATGAAGTTCACATCACCTATCAATGACTTCCCTAAATACCATTTATCCAAAACTCCTTCAACGGACATTTTTGTTGTATAAAACGGGTCTTTGAATGGGGAGTATTTGAAAATCACCATCTCCGGTCCGTCAGGAATTGCAGCAGCACCGGCAGCCCCTCCGCCCGCTTTGATTTGTCCTGTTCCATAGATTTGTGAATTTAGATGTGCCATTTCAATAACATCGGTGGCAACAAATAATTCGTCATTAAAAACATCAGCCGACCAATGATGGGAAATACCCCCTTGTTGATAGAAGCCACCTGCCTCTATTGCGCTCGATAACAAAGGCACTTCGGCAAAGCCCGCACTGGCGAGCGGTTTGAATGGCGTTAGTTGAATTAGGTTGAATTGTCTTGGCATAACACTATTGACACAATAACTATCATTTGTTGAATTTATTTTTGCTACATCTGCACCATCAACATAAATGCGCTCTAAGTCAGGGTTTAGTCTAAATATGGCATGATAGATATAACACCCCTCATCTTTTAAATTTAGATTGACACTTGTTCTTGCTTCCGGTGCATTTCTTTCTTTTGGTACTCCCAATTTTGAATTTGATGCTGATGCTGATGCTGACAATCTGGTTCTTGGTGCAAGACTAACTAACACATGATAATCAACTAATGGTTTATTGAATTTTGAATTTGTATTCGGTTGAGGGTGTGAATTTCCTTTTTCAACGGTGACTTCTTGATAATTAACTAATGCAGGAACAATTTGTATTTTAGTCGGTATCATGTTTTTCATAAAGTCCTGACTCAAACTACTGGTCTTTGTATAGTTTCCTCCATTCAAATGTCCGTTATCTCCGAGAATATATCCCACTGGCTTAACTAATTGTTGGGTTGTTCCGTCTGTTGGTGGAGTTTGTGAAGTGTCTAGTGTTATTGGAGTTGAACCACTTACCCATCTTGTACTTCTTCCAAGTGCAAATTTACTAGCATTATCACTTCTAGTATCATTCGATTCATAATAACTTGCACTCTTAATAGAATCACGATTTCCAGTGGTAGTCATGGCCTCTGTAATTGGTGTGATATAAGCACCGTCTGTACCATATCTGTACGCTCTATCGGCTAGTGATTGAGTTCGATAGGCTTTACTGTTCCTTCTTGGCGAAGTTCCAGAATGAACTTGAATATTTATACCTGCAAAAGTTCCTAAATCGTCATCCGACCAACCCGACTGTGCATCTTCCGATACGGACATAAAAGCAGTTGCCGTAAAGATTCCTTCATATCCTATCAAACCGCATGAGTCCATGACACATAGGTTGCCTAAATCGGGTCGGCCAAGTGGTCGCCAAAGCATTTCGCCAGCATCGGCAGGAGTATTGTTTGAATCGCTAAGAAAATCATTAGTTCCAATGTATTGTATTGTTTCATTGAAAGGTATTGGTTCTTGGGGCATAGATGAAGTTGTTTGGCCGCCTAATCCATCGGGTTGAGAAATGGGTTTGTAACTGCCACTATTAGAACCGCTATGTATTGGAATAGGTTGTAGTGATTGAACATTGATAGCCCAGTGTGCTGACATTGTGTAGGAGTCCTCCATAGCGGGGAGTTGCGATGGTAAAATTGGTTCGCCTGAATAATGCGTCATGACCGGACTTGAGTTAATTGAAACTCCATATTTGATATTGTGATTATCTCCATAAGTTGCACCCATGCCATTACTGGGTAAACATATTTTTGAATCATAAACTATACCCATTCCAGTTTTTAGAGGGTCGTCTGTATCAGTTACGGGTGCATTGTATCTCCCCGCATATACATCATGTGCCTCAAGTAAGCCGTTGTCATGCGTCATGCTTTGCGACCCATCGTGTTCAGCACTGAATCTATGACAAGTATGATTAGCAGGTCGGCCTTTTCCATAAACCCCTCCGGCATATTGTTCATTATGAGCAACATTGTATCTCCCCGCTTTAGTGAATGTCAAAGCAGTTCCTACTGGTTGAGTTCTTTTAGATACACTCCTACCATTTACGGTGTGTAACATCATTTGAGCATACTCTAAATCACCTGTTCCAAAGTTAAGAACTGGTGAACCAATGTTAAGAAGTTGTCCTTGAAAACAAACATTACCACTCGACAAAGATATGAAGTCGTCGCCAAGTGCGGTTGAATCATAATTAGCCCCGCCCACAACTATTGGTTTGTTAGTTGATGTTGCTTGAGAATCGGCTTGCCATATACTTGAAGTAGCCAAGTTTTGCATTGGGTTGCCTGTGTCAGCCGTTCCAGTGTATAAATTGGCATCATTATCCGACCACACAACCGTAAAAGGCAATCCCGCTCTTGTTCCAACCGGCGGAGTCAGGTCGGTTAAAGTGGTTGGCATAACATTTCGTTTGCATTAGCGGTTCTAAACCGTTTTCCCTTGTTTCTTGAGCCATAGTTTGTAAGATAGTTTTCTTGGCTTATCTTGATAAATAACTCCGTTCTCTGGATTTCTATAATATGTCGCCGGATTTCCATTTTGTCTATTTGCCAATTGACACAATTCGCAGTAGTGGATTGACTCTTTGGTATGTGCATCAGTGCCGGTTATTGATGACAATGTTTCAACCATTTTTTGAACTCTTTTATCTTTGTATTCCATTACAACAACACAAGGCTCATCATGATACTCACACCTATGAGGACAAATTGTTCCGCTTAAATCCATTTCCTCTTCCTTTAGTTCTCCGGTCAAAGGGTCATACTCATGGTCTAACTTAGCGTAGTTAGAACGGTCTTGTTTAACTTTCTTGGGCTTCTTTTCACCCTTTGGTTTGAACCTTTTTCTCGTCATTGTGGTATCACCGAATTATTGCCGTTAGGATGGGGAGCGTCTATGGCATTTAACAATACTTCTTCCAAAGCCTCGCACATAATATCCTTTTCCTCGTTATTATTGTTTGATTTCTTACCGCTTGTAATAATCTTAGCCATAGCATTTTTCAAAGCCGACTCATCAACTATGTTATACACAACTTCATCACGCCCTAAAATTTGTGTAGCAATTTTTACTTTGGTTAATTTTTTGTGTTTTGTACTTATGTGGCTATCGGGTACAATAACTGGTAGCCCACACGCTAACGCTTCTTTCAGGGTTGTTTCTTTTGAAAATGCACTTGATGAACTCACAAAACAATCGGCTATATTATACAACTTGACCATATCATCAACCGATAAACCTTCGACTAAATTACATGACTGGTCGGAGAATGCTATATGCTTTGCTAATCCCATTTGCTCAACCAATGATACTAGATTAAATCCTTGACCGCCAGTATCTTGAGGGTCGCCCGAATGAATGATTAAACCGTAGTTACTTTCTCCTTTGCCGCTTTCAAAAACTAACTCTCTAAAAGCCTCAAGCAATCTCGGATATTGTCTATGGTTTTGATTCCTACCAACTGTTATGAATGTATAATCCCAATTAGGTAATCCCATAGTTTCTTTAATTTGTTTAACTTGCTCATCTTCAAGTGTAGTAAATCTTGTGTCAGGCGTGAATGGTATGGTTGCTATCGCTTCTTCCGCAAACCTATCTAAAAACGGTGTTCTTTGTTCCTGTATGACTGCCGTTCCTTTGGAGTTATACCTTTTCACCAAATCCTCAAACCCTGCGTAAAGAGCATGTGTTTGAAACACCGGAGTATGAATCATAGATAGAAGTTCAATGTACTTTCTTGATATTGGAAGCCCTCTCTGTGTAATATAAGATACAAGAGGTATCTTGAACTGGTTACACGCTTTGACTAAAGAACCAACCGCCCAAAGAGGGAGGTCTGTGTAAACTACATTTGGTTGAATCCGATTGAGTTCTCTATCCATAACTGTTACACCACTAACACCGTTTAACGGCGTAGCACCGAAGTTAGAGCCACCTGCGGTCATAATCCACCCTTCGGGGTGAAAGAAGTCCTGTCCTTGATGATTAAACGCCATGCAAAAGACTTCGTGGCCTTGACTTGCCAAGTGTCGGGCAAGTCGTCTGGTTTGTTGTGAAGATGAAGTAGTTAGTAGTGGTGATTCCGATGCAATTAGTATTCGCTTCGCCTCTGTCATGTATTTTGGTGAACCTGCCACCTATTTAAGTAATTAAGGCTCAAACATAAGACATTCGTTCCATCATTCTCATTCTTTCTTTTTTAATAGCCTGTCTTTGTAAGTCATAAGCAGTAAAAGCCTGTTCCATTTTGTCACAAGTCCATGCACCATAAGTTGCTTCATACTCATTAATTAAAAAGTTCATTTCATCATTAATTGCTCGGTGTTTCTTAGGGCATTCACCATGAGGGTTTTCTGGTGATTTGTAGCCACCTGCACCTGCGCTACATGACGCATTCTCTGCCATGATTTGATGTGCAATAATTTGTCGGGCAAGTTTCTGTTCGGGGGTGTTCGGTGTTCCGTTCATGATTAGCCATTAGGCCAGTCCTATATAAAGATACCGCCTATTTAACTAAAAGATGGGGTGAAATAACCTTTTGTTGGGGCTACCGCTTTGTAATTATTGACGGTGATAGTTCCTATTGTCTGTGTTGGGTAGGTGTTCTCATGTGCCTTTCGATACAAAGACCCACTTCCACCAAAGACTGATGGGGCATTAGGCCAGTCATTGACATAACTTGCCGTCAATGGTTTTACATTAGACAACGGGGCAAGTTTCTTATTTATAGCACCGGACATAGAAGTTAAAGGTACATCAAGACCAACGCCTCTTTGAAATGGTAAATATGCGGGGCGCATGAACATTCCATTCGTAACCGCTTGAGAAAAAGCCCTAATTGTTTGAGGCATTCCCCAACTGGTTTCAAGCCCATTAGTGGTATCAGCCCATGTATGAAACCGCTCAACGCTTCTTGAGTATTGATTCCCTACCATGTTATATGTTCCTTTTTTCTTAATAAAATCATAGACAACATATCTTCCTGACGGATGGATAGGACTAATGTTTGTTGCTACAAAATCTATTGAGTCCGATATTGTAGTTGCTTTCATGTATGTTGAAAGTCTATTACTGTCAATAGTTTGATTCGCTCTCGTTAGGTACAATGCCAAAAAACCTGCATCGGTTATTGCGGGGTAGTAAGGATTTGGTATAGAAGGCGAAGGACCAAACATAACAGTGTGATTAATTGCAGTTCCGGCATAAAAAAGAAAGTGATTTATTAAAGCATATTTGAGCGGGGTGAATATGGGTGCAAGTGTACCATCAGGATTTGTAATAAAAGATGAAGCCGTCATCCCTATGATGTAGTAATTGTCGTTAGCATATACATCAGCGTTATACGATAATGTGGCAACAGTAGCGAGCGCAGCATCTTGATACAGAGAAATAGTGTCACCGCCACCAACCACATCAAATACAACAGTTGCATTATGCCATTGTCCTACTGTCAAAGTCACATTCGCATTGTAAGTATTTAGCGTTCCATTTGTTGCCAAAACTTGTAATTGAAGTCTTGAAACTCCGTTGTCATTAAATAAATTCAAATTTACTGCTGGAAATGGGTTTAGATAACTGCCACCCACATTACGATTTATACCTATGATACCTGCCGTAGTTGAATGAAAAGCAACCTCATGTTGAATCTTAATCCAAAAACTGAACCCTCCTTTTTTCGCATTTGCAGCATCAGGAGTTGTTAGACTACTTGGGTTAATTGGCAAAAGGTGACTGTTTGTAGGAGATAATGAAAGTATTGAACTATCCGTATAATTTAAAGACATATTGTTAAAAGAATCGGATATTAAAGACGGATTAGGCGTGTTAGCCAACCCGTCAAATAACCCAACGGCTTTTAGATTTCTCCGCCCCATAGATGATTGTTATGCGATACGGATATTAACTAACTCTGTAATTAGACAATGTGAGGCTTTTCCTTAATGGGGTAGGTGTGCTACCTCCGGTGGCGGTTAAGGAAATGTCCTCGCTCATCTTCAACGGTCTTTCTATTCGCTTTCGGCGACCAAAACTCCAACCGCAGGGTTTTCCATCTTTATGATACACAATGCAATACCTACTAACTGGGTATTTATCCCCATCTTTCATCTTCAAGCGTCGGTAGCCTTGTTTCTTGACCTTGCCAACACATACTGCTGACTCATAATCATAATCTCTATCCTTTGATGTTGAAACAACTGGATTCACCATACTCAAACTTCCTCCGCAGTTAGGACAAGGCATACTCAATCCTCCTTGTCAGGGTGACTCTTGGGTAGGCTCTTACGCCTTGTAGCAGCCATTTTGTCAAGGTGCTTTACTAAGTTTTCAGCCGCAGTATCAAAACGCTTCTTAGAATGCACATCAACTGCCATTTGAGCATAAAGTGCGCTCAAGTCTATGTTCTGTGTTATGTATTCTATTATTTCATACTCGGCATGTTTTACACTACCTGCTCTCATACTCATGAGAGGGTCTTGTATAACCCACCTATATTAGGTGTGAGAGATTTGTAGGCCGATTCTAACGGTTCTTTTGCATAAGGTATTGCTCGTTTGGTGTTGAGTAATCCTTGCCTCTCAAACTATCCTATGGGTCAGTCCTATATAAACCTACCGCATATAATGTTTATTAGAAGTGATTAAGCCCTGACGATATTCTTCAATCGCCTCACGCATACATGCCTTACACTTATGCTTGCCTTCAAACTGTGGATTGTGAACCAAAGGGCGAATGCACTTCATCATTCTTCCTCTCGCATTTCTCTTAGTTTAGCATCCATGTATTTCTTACGCTCATGCCGCTTTCTTCTTTTTCTTTCTTGGCGGGTTTTATCAGCCCTGCCTTCGATTTTTTCATTATGCTTTTTGCCCGCCAAATGCTCTTTGTAATGTTTTATACGGTGACAATTAGAACATATTAATTGACACTTAGCAATCTCTTTTTCTATTCTCTTCCAAGAGTAGCCGTTACCAACAAGATAAGAAATTGATGCAACCTTGTCATCGTGGTTAATATGATGATAATCTAAAGCCCATGTTGCTATTTGACCCGATAGGCCACACACAACACAAGCCCCCTCCGCTTTTATCTTCTGGAGTTTTTCTCTTGTTTGCTTTCGTCGCAGTCTAACCTGCGCTCTCCTTTTATCAGCATTACTTTGATACCATTTCTTGTGATAATTTCGCTGATATTCTCTGCGTTTATCAGCATCTTTGAAGGGCATTAACGCCCGCCTCATTCATCAGCAAGTTTTGTCAAAATGATTCTTGGTTGTCCTTCCGAGTCAAGTTTTGATTTGTAAAAAGACATTTCATCCTGTGTAGGTTCTCGGCCTCTGTAAAAACCGTAAGCCAGTTTGATATATTCCTCTGTTGGAGTTGCATAATCAAGGGGTGAAGGACATTCATTTAGAATCTTAGGTTCGGCCTTTTTGGTTGGCTTGGTTGCTTTCTTTTCTTCAACAACTTTCTCTTCAACCTTTACTTCCGCTTTCTCTTCCGCTTTCGCTTTCTTAGCCATGTTTGTTCCAAACCCATGAATAGTTATTAAGCATTATCCCATAATATAGTCAGTTCTATGTCAGTTCGCACACCGCCTATGGTGTTGCCTTCAAACCCTTTACCAAAGAAAGCCTCCTTGTCCTTGACTTGTATGGGTTCAGCGACATTGACAACATCGGATATTTTAATGAATTTATATCCATAACCGCCCCATTCTGGGTTAGCACTTCCGTTATTAGCATTGACAAGCACTTGCTCTCTTATTATTTTCAATAACTTCCACATCTGTTCGTCAGTTGGTGTTAGCAAATGAACCACGACATAACCAGTATTTGTTGTCGCTGCAATCGTGGCAGCAGGGTTCATGTTAGCGATTTCAGTTTCTTGATAAAAATTAGTCAATACAATTTGTGGCACTTTTTGATTCTTCATAGAAAACCAACTATCAGTTTGTATTGTTATACTTGGCAGCCCCGCAGCCGTGAGTTTAGCAGCAAGCCCTGATTCTAAGATAACTTTGGTAAGAGCCTTTGGGCTAAGTGTAGGCTCATTATTTGTAGCGGGCATATCATGCACCGCCATTACCAAAGACTGCTACGGCCATGAAAGAATTAGCCTTGACTTTCTCCAAGTATTCTTTGTATTCTTTCTCCGTTGAGTCTAGTAATGGTCGCCAAAATTGTTTGATTCTTTCAGCCGAGTTCTCATCATTCAAACTCGCTCTTGCCGCCTGTCTAACAACTAAGAGAATTGTAGCCATTTTCGCCTCGATTGGGGCAGTGGCAATTCCTGATGTGTAAGTTATTTTGAATAGTTGAATAGCATTTAGTCCGACGAGGTTATGGAATCTAATAACTCCGGCTTCCGCATCATCCAACCACCAGTCATCTGTTCCATCTCTTTTTCTTCCTTCTTCAAGAACAGTAGTCGAACCATCAGATTTAGTTTCTTCAACAGAGGTAATAGAAGCGACGGGTCTATTTTTTAGAGTAATGTGCCTCATCCTGTATGTTGAATCATGATATTCGACATGGCTAACAACACCTGCTAACTGCCGACCTGCATACATATCAACCAAGCGTGAAGCATTGGTTATCATTGTAGCCAATTCAGCATCAGTTGGTCCGATGTTATTACCATCAATTAGACCCGAATAAGTTCTAACCTCTGTCACTGTGCAGTAATCTATTGCGCTCATAACATATCCCTTGTCAAGATGGGCTTTAACGGTTGAGCCTTAGCCCCCTCTCTTGAGGGCTATGGCTTACGCTATCGCCTTTGTTAAAAGGTTAGTTAATCAGCCTCAAAGAGTTGCTAATCCGTGAATGGTGCATATTGCCTCATCATAGCGAACTGCGAAGGCAACATCTTGCTTAGGAATAAGCACGAATCTGTCCTTTGTTGGTTCGTCATGGAAGCCAATACTGAATCTTCTCTCTGCAACTGTTGGGTTGCCGATTAGTGGAGAACGGACATTCACTAGCATAGCGATTGTACAGTTTCTTACAGAGTTAGCAACGCTTGATAGAGCAAACTTACCTGTGTGGTTCATGTTGGTTGGAATAACGCCAGTAGCGAAAACTCTGACACCATAGATTCGACCAAGTTCACCGCTTAGGATAGTAGCACCTGCACCGTATTTATCAACAGTTTGTAGTTCAGTAAGTCCTAAGAGTTGAACCTCAAGGTTTCTTGGAACTATCATAGCCAATTCATCTCTGTTGTCGGAGTAAACACCCAACTTAGCGATAGCACTTCTCATGTGAGCAAGTGTGAAGGCTGAACCTGCATTTGCTTGGGTTGCATCAACAGTAACCCCTAATCTATTTCCGGCAGTTGCACCAGTTCCGATACAAGCAGTTCTTAGACCATCAAACAATAGAAGGTAGTCATTTACAGTTCCGCTAACACCAGTTGGGTTTAGTTCAGCACCAGAAGTTGCATGTGGTCCGTTAATGTTGTCAGCAAAAGAGTTACCAGTAGCAGTATCACCGTTAATGAACAAAGATTGTTCGTTAGTAGCAAGTTGTGAAGCAATATCATCTCTTAGAACTGCAAGCAATCCTTCGACACCGTATGCAATCAGGTAATTACCGATTGGAATATTAGCAATCATTGTCTTAAGTTCCAACTCAACTTCGTTAGTAGCGTTTCGGCTCTCCCCTGCGGCAGTTCCGGCTTCGGCCATTGTTAGAGTTTGTTGGTGGAATGATACACTACCTGTCAATTTTGGAATCTTCATAATTCTTCTCGACATTGGCATAGCAGGGAAAAGAGAACGCATGAAGTTTCTCTCATATACTATTCCGATTATCTCTTCAGCAGTTTCAGTAGGAAGCATTGTTGCACCAGTTGTATTTGCTACACCTGCTAACGCTGCTTTCACCTTTTCAGTCATCTCATTAAAGTTCATTTCTTCGCTTGTCATATTATATCCCTTTCTCTATTTGGTTATTAAGTATATCCTAACTTCAAAGTCCTCTTCCTTCAATTCTCTCGGATAGCCAAGAGCCAAGTCCGGCCATGCCTTTGCTTACTTCTGGCAAAGGGTCGTACTTGGTTGTTCCAGTTTTCTTTTCAGTTGGAGTAATGTTAGCCGATAGGCTTTTTCTTTCAGCCGGTACGGATTTTGTTTCAATGTTTAGTTCAGCCATTTTTTCAGCAAGTCTTTTACCGACCTCTGCTTCAATTACTGCTTCTTGCTCTGCAATCTCTTTCTCTTCGGTCAAAGATGTAATTAGTGAATCTCTTTCAGCAATAATGCTCTTAAGTGATTCTGTTTCATCGAGTTTGTCTGTCAGGTTCTTTAGAGTTGCTTCCATGCTTAGAACGGATTTTACAACTTCTTCTAATACTGCATCATCGTCAAGAGTTTTCTCTTCAAGTTCTTCGACTACTTCTTCTTCAAGAGCCTCTTCCTCAACAAGTTCTTCTTCGACAAGTTCTTCCTCAACCTCTTCTGTTGCTTCTTCAAGAACTTCTTCTTCGACTGCTTCTTCGAGAACTTCTTCTTCGAGAACTTCTTCTTCAAGAACTTCTTCAACCTCTTCGGTTTTAACAGTGACTATTTCTTCGGTTGGAACTTCTATTTCTTGTTCCTTGATTTCAACTTCTTCAATTACTTCTTCGGAGGTTTGCTCATCAGACATGGAACTTTCCTTCTCTATATGGGTATTAACGCTATCGGTGGCAATAGCCTGTTTGAACTTTTCTTCCAAGTGTGCTAATTGTTGGCGCAGTTCTTCCATTTCAGTATCTTGGTCGGGTGCGCCCATTGGCTCGGCTTTACCAAACTCGATAACATAACTGTCCTCGGTTTCTTCAACTGCTACAATGTGCTTTTCCTCTGTATGATTTCCACCACAACCGCAACCACCGCAACCATCTCCGCCAATAATGTCTTTAGAACCTGTATAAGAAACTAAAGACTTCTCAACATCAAAGAGAGCATTTGGTGAAGCGGGAATATCAACCACGCTTGTTTCAATCCATTCAATGTTAGTAAATCTAACATAGCAAGATTCATCTTCCTTGTCATTAGGACATTCCTTTACTGCGGCTTTTGCTATGAAACCAATAGAGAATGACCTAAGCATTCCCTTTCTAATCTTTCTAACAATGTCTTTTTCTCCACCGTCAATTCTTGCACGCCCCATAACTGTGCTAATCTTCCTGTCCTCATCCTCATAAGAACCCATCTCGACATTTTCCATAACTCCGATAACGCCGTAGTCTTTTCTATGATTGTATAGAATAACTGGATTCTTCATGTAAGATTTCCAAGAGTCTAATATTGCTTTAGGCTCAACCATTTCCTTGTGTCGGTCAAGCATGGCTTCATCTCCGACATATACCGGACCATAGACAACAACATCGTCATCGTCTTTTTTGTAATTATCTTCATCAACGCTTTTATCAACCTTGAAAGGAACAATCATCCTGTATTCAAATACGGCTTCTTCCGTATTGCCTTTAATGGCATTGAATATTTTATCGTCATCCAAGAAAACGGCTTTACCAAAGTCCACCATAGAAAGGTGTCTATGATAAAGGGTTTAATACACTTCCTTTGCTTCATAGTTCTCTGGAGTTTGTTGAAAAATTTCTTGATATAGATTTTCTAACCATTCTTCATCCTTAGCAAAATGCCATGTGCTATGCTTTGTTCCCCTTATGTTAGTCCATCCCCAACGCTTCAAGAAGTAAGATATTGTAGTTGTTCCTAAGTATTTGTTGTGTGGAGTAAAGTTATTCCCAACCATTCTTGGTTTGTTGGCTAACACTATGTCAAGTGCCTCCGAACCGTAAAACAGTTTCTTTGGATTTGCCAATGAATCTTTAGCCAATAGATAGGCTCTATAATTTATCCAAAGTGGAAACTTCTTCAACTTCTTAGCATTCTTATCCAATTCACACCCTCGATTCGTCAAAGAATTTTTGTGCAACTTGGGTAAAAGCCTGAAACCAGTCGTCTGTTTCTTTATGCTTTGCCAATACTTCATCTATAAATTTCATTTTTCCTATTTCTTCCGGTGTCATCTCTCTCGCCTCTGTTTAGTCCTATACATCACTACTATATAAGCATATTGTATATACTTTAGTAAAGCAACCAACCTAATACCATTTGCTGAAAGTTGTTGTTGTCAATTCGCACATACAAGTGGTGATGGTAACTCCAACCAACTTTCTCTGCAATCAATACATGAGAGTCGGAGTTTGCTTCAACTAAATTATTAATGTGTAGTTTTTCATCAGCCGTCAATTCTTTGAGAGAAACAAGGTAAGTTAGACCTTGATAATATTCGCCTTCGTGAGAAAATGATTCACCCGATAAAGGCGTGCTATTCTCTTTCTTCCTGTATGCTCTTTTGTAAGTTAGGTTAGCAACTGGGTTATCTGTTCCTGTCATGTCTGGGTTCGGGGGGCTTGCGTCTTGCATGTATAGTCCTACACGATGCACCTATATAACAGTTTTGTCTATACCATGATTCTTGGGAAGATTCTTCTAAACTTTTTGTTGAACACTTCTTGAGGAACGGACTTCATTTTCTTTCTCGCCATTTGAGCGGCAGGTCGTAAATATGGTTGAGGTCGCATTGGTGCAAATGCGGAACGGCCATATTCAACCACTGACGCATATTGAACTTTAGAATTTCCAAACCTGACTGTATATCCCTTCCTATCGGGGGTCATAACCACCCTGCCACTTTTCTTAAGTCGCCCAGTCCTAACTGGAACTAATTTTTTTGCTTTTCTCAAAATAAATTCAGCAATCCTCTTTGAACAATCTCTGCTAAACTCACCGCCCATTGTCGCAGCGAGCATGTGAAACTTCAAACCTATTCTGTTGAATATAGCATGATTTACACTAACAGTTGCATTCATGTTTTGAAGCATTTTAGACAAGATTAATCCTCCGCATCTAAGGCTCTTTTGAGTTTAGAAGCCCACGATTTACCCGCACGGCCACCCCAAAGCATAGCCGCAGTCCATGCTGGACTATCTTTCGGCTCATCTAAGAATCGAGCGTTTCTTCCCCACCATCTAATCATTTTCTTAGCCTTGAAAACAGTTATTGCAGTACCCCGTGCAATTGCTCTTGCTTCTTTTACAGTTGTTCCTTCTAATCCTGACCCACCGTAACCATCTTCAAAGAGTTTTATTCCTGTCTTACAAGCACTTCTAACTCCCTGTGGTGGGATTCTGTCTTTTTTTGTTAATGCTCTCTTGTCTATAATGTCCTCTGTTATCTCTTCATCTTCAACAGACTTCTTACTTGATAGTGGGTGTCCTTTTGGAAATAAATCTTGGTCATGTTTGCCACCCCTCCACTTGCCATTTTTCAAAGCATACAAGAATGAATTGACTCTCGCATAAGCCCATTGGTCAGCACTACTCACGGAAGGTCGCACTGATTGAGGGTTAGAATTGTATGCACCTACTCCCCTTCGGAAGACTGACACAAGGGTTCGGGTGCTTGTCTTTTTAGTGGGTGTGCTAACAGAGGCGTTGTGTTTCTTGGCTTTCTCTGCCAATGTCTTTCTCACACCCGCCGCCACTTTCTTTGTTTGTGGTTCTTTAATTACTCTTAGCATAGATACTTTTACTGGAACGCTTCTATCACTGCGGCTATATGTTCCATCTTCGTTATCAACATAAACAACAACCCGTGCAACTGCATTATCTTCACTTGCCTCAATTGTTTCTTGTCCTCCACTTGAAGTAACAACCGCTACTTCACCGGAAGTTATCACTGATGAAACCTGACCGACATATTTTCCTTTTTGGGTAGTCCAAGATACATACTGTCCGTTCTCAACACTATCGGCTTTCATAACCCAATAGTCATAATGCCCGACTGGGGCTTCCGAAAAGTTTTCCGAAAAAGTTTGAAAACTTTCTTGACGCTGATTAATAGTTAATTTTGGTGATAAGAAAGACGGGTCATCGGCGTTTGCTTCGGGTATTGCTTCAAGTCCGAGCATGTGCCGTGACTCATTGATGCTAATAACTCCCTCTTGTCTAAGAGCGGCGATAGCCTGACCCTGCGCCCTAACAACTTCGGCCATTACCTTTTGTTTAGATGGTCGAATTGAATTAAACTTGAACCTGTAATCTTTAACCCCCAACAGTGGTAGTATCTTATGATTTACCATAGATTCTATTCTGTATTGATATGCTTCAACAACATCGTACCAAGAGTCGAGTTGTGTTTCTGGATTTGACATTTTACCTGTTTGCACCCAACCAAGTTTCATTGGAGGTATGCCGAATACTGCACATATCTCTTCCCTGTAATAGTAAAGTAAATCCAAATGCTGACCATCTTTCATAGAGTCGAGTAATCGAACAGTTTGAAACCCTGTTCCACCATTAACCGCTACAAGACCAAATGGTGATTTGCCCCCGCTCAACTGTTGCTCAAGCATGGTTAGCATAGATTTCATTTCAGCGTTAGAAACATCTCCAACATTGAGAATCGTCTTTGGTAATGTGCCAGTGAATGATTCGTTTATGTAATTCGATAAGTTTAGATGCCCTGCAATAGTATTCATCAAAGGAACAATCGGTGAAGAACCATACCCTCTCCCTGCTTTGTATTTTGATATGTGAAGAACTTTTGTTGAAGTGAACATTCGTTTCTTGCCATTGATGGTTTGAACATAAGCCATAGCAGGTGGTGCAGGAGTTCTGTTAGCAGGAACAAGCCTCATAGTTTCAGCAGGAATATTCCATATAGATGTAAGGTTGCCACCAAAATTCCAGTTTTGACCATTGTTAGTTGATTTATCTTTTGACCCATCCAATTCTAAATACGCATCACCAAATAGTGCCAAGTCAAAGATTAACGATTCAAGCCATTCGTCGCCATTATCGTCAGGGTTTGGTGTTTTGAAAAACTCTCTAAGCGTAGTTAGTTCAGCATCATTCCCTTGTTCGATGCCGTCTTGTAAGTGAAACTGATAGCCGTTACCTAATGTATCATCAACTGTCCTTCTTAGAATGGCATTTATAACTTCATTTTGAAGGCTAATTTGTTTAATTAAAGTGTAATCAATGTCGGGGCTTGCACTTTTGCTATGATAGCCTTTTCCAGCAGTTTGCATACCTATTTTTGTCAAAGAGGCTAATGCCTTTGTATCTAATTCCCCTCTATCTGGAACGGGAAGTGCTTCTATTCGATTTCTTTTAAACAAATCAAGAAAACGCCTACGCCCCTCCGCCATGAACCTTACTATATGCCTTTGGTTCTAAACCTTATCGGCTTATTTTGTTTCAAGTTTCAACTTTTCCAACTCAACCTTCATCTCATGGTCATGTTGAGCCTTAGCCAAATTCATTTCATGCTCATGTTGAGCCTTTGCTCTTGCCAGTCTTGCTTCGGTTTCAGCAGGAATAGCATCAACTTCATTCTTTTGTTCTGTTTTCCAAAGTTCAAGAATGCTATTCATAAACATGAGAGCCGGACCACTTATGAAACCCAATAAGATACCATACTCTTCAAGCCTATCTAGTAGTTCGGGGTTGTTTAATCCTCTCCAAATAATAAGACATGCGAACCCTACAAATGCAAGTATTGATGGAACACCAATAACCCACACTAATTTATCATTTTGACTTGCTTTGTTATTACTCATATTATCATCTCCTTTTACATAATCACTGGTAATCCGAGAACTGCGCTTATTACTCCAATACCAATCCCGATAACTTTCTTGACGACGCTTCTTAGTTCGCCTTCCACTTCTTGTTTGAATGCCATTACTACTTCTATGTCTTTCTTCATCTCGGCTTGTTCTATTTTCATCTCGCTTATGTCGTCGGCTATGTGAGCCAAGTGGTTGTCTCTGATTTGAACTACATCGGCGTGAACCTGTTTCATCATCACTAACAGAGCGTCGCTTGGTGACATTACTTATTGACAGTAATACACGGTTAAAAAGGTATATGATGTGACGGGGTATAGTCAGCATCAAGGGAGTCAAAACCCATATCCATAAAGCGATTAGATATGATAGTGGAAGTATGAAAATTACATCAAGCACCAAAAGTCCTCATCTCCATTACACCGCCCCCATCAAAGACTTGTAATGCCAACCTTGCATAAAGTAAAGCATGAAAAGCATGGTCGTCACTATCTCTTCCATACTTGGTTAGAGTTTGTCCTCTAATCGGTTTGGTATTTTTCTCATCCTTTTCAGCCGATGAAGTTATTGAAGTCCATTGATGAATCACCCAGTCAAGCGACTCATCTTCATATGGTAGTGATATTTCACCACGCTTAATTTGTTCTAATGTTTCTTCAACATAAGTGGTTCTATCAACTACGCACATATAGATTAGATTCCTGTTGTTATCCCTGCGCTTGTATTCGTAAGGTGTCATTGGCCTTGATGAATAATAACAAGACCTAACTCTTTCTCCAAATTCCTCTTGAAGTTCCTTGACCTGTCTTGCACCATAACCAATATCAGCAACAACTTGAACGCAGTTATAATCTGTAATAAGTTTCTTCAATATGGCAACTTCATCACCTTCGCCTGATTCTCTTGCATCCAGTTCAAGTGCATTTAGTATAACTCCCTTATCGGTCATAATAACTACGGTGGTTGTTGCTCCCCAATCAATACCCATGAAAGTTTCCTGTGGTGGTAAAACTCCCCTGACTATTCCCCTATTTCTATCAAGACATGGTAGCACTTCATCGAATGTTAGAGGTTTAGAAGTACCCGCCCAAAATTCACCCAGTACCTCATTTGCATATCGTCTTGGTGTGTATGTTTCTTTCTTTTGGGCTATATCGGCTGAACTAATATCGGGGTGCATAGTTTGTGATATATGATAACCGATAATGTTAGCCTTGCTATCTGTATGAACCCATCTTTGGGCTTCTTCATCCCATTCTCCCTGTGTTGATTTTTCCCACATTTTCCAAAATTCCGAACCCTGTTCACGGGCAGTTCCAGACACAACTACCCATTTGTAATCCGATTGAGCCAACATCTCAACCAACATAGGCAATACATCGGAGTCGGAGTCTTGGTATTCATCAACACAACATAAATCGGCCTCAATACCCAACAGAGCGTGAGCATCACCCCAATTAGAATAAGCGTATAGGTGATTCAAAGATAAAGCCCCAACATCGAATGTTTGGTGACTGACACTTGATTTGATTCTTGATTTTAATAAGCACCCACCGTTAATACTGCTCATCATAGCACCATTGAACCTCTCTTCAACAAACCTTGTCACTTGAGGTTGTCTTGGTGCAGTATAGACCGCATTGAAATAAGGTATATTCAACAAAGCGTAAAGCAATAAGTTGCATATCGTTTCAGTTTTCTCAACCTTCCTACTGCATTTTAGCATTATCATTTTGGTGGTGTCAGACTTTTCCATAGCCCCGAAGTGCCTATAAATCTCAATAAGATATGGCCGCTCATCAAGCATGAACGGTTTGCCGTCAATAGTTCGGAAGTATTGCGACCATCTATCGGGGTAAAGTGCAACGGCTTTCGCCTGTTCCGCATTGAGCCGACTGGTATTAGCAGGTTCGCCCATAACCCCGCTTGGGGCGTTAGGGTTTAGAACCGTTGTGGTTGTTCATACTCTTCTATCAACTACCCAATGACGGATTCTGTAATTGACCCATTCGTAAGTATCACAACTCTTACAATAAATTACCTCATCACCTGCAACATATACATTTGATTTGTCGCAACAATCGCAGTTCACTTTTGTAGTTATCTTCCCTCTTTGGTGTGTTATCGCCATGTTACAAGATGGGGGGTCGCCCCTATATAACAGTTGTGTCTATTCTTCCACTATTTCAACCAAATTATCAGGAGGAAGGCTCGCCAAGCCCCAAAAAATACCACATGGTTTGCCACATATCACGGCTATGTTAGGCCATTTGTTGCCGTCACCTAACCACAGAGCGTCTATTGGTCCGGTTCTTTCACAACTCGGACATTCTTTGACAGTGCCTACTCCACTAACTTTAGTTTTGTAGCCTTTGTCATCCCCGTTATTTGGAACAAGAACCATAGATGGTATTTTTTTGTTAGTCAGCCATTGAGTCATCAACGCCCACCGCCATATATTCACATCTAACTCTGGCGTTACCATGACGGTTAATGCCGTTCTTAGAAATCTCAACAGACTTTATCTCGCCTTCCTTTGCCAGTCGCTTGAGAATGAAACTCATTTGTCTTGGTGTCCTTTGGTACTTTTGAGAGTTGTTTACTGCGTCAGCAATAACACCTGCACCCAACGCTCTTTTTTCAGTTGCCAGTTTGTCTTTTATTGCTTGCCGAATGCTTTTGGGTATCTTCATGTCGCTTTCTCCTGTATAGTCCTATATACTGGTAGTATATAACCTTTACCCCAACCTACTCAACAATAAGTCCTTTTTTCTTGCATTCAGGACACTTCAAGTTAAGCGATGGCGGGGGCATATCACCCTCATTAAGCGACACTATAACTCTTTGCCCGCATACTGTGCATCTAACTTGGTTTATGTAATAATCACCACTTGCTTTGTTGTGGTTGAGTCTTATAGGCAACCGCTTATCTAAATAAATTGGAGGTATAGGTTTAGAAACATTTATAGACTCCCCGCCCACCTGCGTATCGCCTCCGCCTGATTCAAGACCCGAAGCAGGGTCTATTGGTTCTTGTAGTTTCATTTTACTTCTAACGCCATTGGCAGTATATTTTCCATCAAGTAAAGCCGATGAATTGTAACCGTTTACATCAGCACTTGTAAAATAATTAGGACTGAAAGCCCATGTTATCACATTGGACTCCTGCAAGATGTATAAAGCCGAATTTGAAAGAACAACATTATGCGAATTTAAGTGAGTTTTTTGGTCATAACCTAAACAATCCTGACCTGCTGATGGATTTTTGGCATAGTGACCTATGGAATATAATAGCCGTGCAATATAATCCGAGCCTTGTAATGATTTATGATATGACCTCCATTCGACAAATCTCGCTTCACAATCTTTCATGTAAAGTTCCTGTGTCTTATCATCATCAATTGGATTTGGATATAATGCGTGTATAACAGTTGATTGCGCCCCCATCCTTCTTTGAGCATAATTACTTTTAGTCACTGTTGCATTTTCCAATAAAACAAATGTCAGGAATATATCTTGTGTTGAATCAACCGGCTTATTCATTACAATAGCCCATTCCCTGTTTAATTTTAACTCCATTGTTGTATCAGATTTTTGATATAAATATCCAACAACGCATGAGTTCGCACTAGAAAGCATTTCCTCATCTTCCGAAGTGAAACCATGTCTTAAAGAACCGTGAGTTACCCCCCGTAAATTGTGTTTCGCAGTTATTCTAATCATTGGATTAGGTAATGAACTTCTTTCTTCTAAGATTGAGTTGTATTCGTGCATGGAAATTTCTGGATTATCATGCTTCATAAAGTATTGAATAGCATACTCACTTTGTAAGCAAACGCCGTCAATCAAAACTTCGTCACTGGATTTGAAAGGTAAATGACTACTCATGCTTCAACCTCCTTCATGGCTTGATTCCAAGTGTCAGATTTTACGCCCCCATAGAGGACTTCTAAACCCGCCTCAATGCCTTCTTCTTTCATTAGGTTGTGAACCTCCGTTGCTATCAACAGAGCCAATTCCTGTATGTTAGGAATGTCTATTGGTAGCCCTTCGTCAGTTTGCATTCTTATTGCTATTGTATCGTATTTCATTTTATCACGCTCGTAGTGCTTTCTTCAAACATGCCTTTAGTGGCATTAGAATGTCTTGGGCTAAGTTAGCAGTATTAGAAACACTTGCATGGCCGTGATTGCCATAGTATCGGCTTGTGTTCATACCTGCAATACCAACAGAGAAAATGATTACATCTTCATCTTCCGCTTCTTTACATACACTAACTAAGTGAGAGCGTGAAGTGTGGTTTGGTGGAGATGGACCGGCAGGAGAGCCGTCACTGATGATAAAGACGATTCTCTTAGCACCTTCGTTACCAAAGGTAGCAGTTCTGTCAATAGCCCACCTTAGAGCGAATCCATCAGCATTTTCACGGCCTACATGTGACCTTGCTATGCGGCTTTTGGTTTTGGTATTCAAAGACTCATCGAAACGCTTTCTTGTAGTAATTCTTGTTTCGCCGTTAGGGGCTTGTGTCTTAGAACCTCTTCCATATTGTGAGTAAAAGTCCACTACCTCATAGGTTGCACCAATGTTTTCAAGCACGGATGAAATAGTAACTGCCGCTTCCGCCGCACAGTCAGCACGGTTTTTGTAACCACCACTCCTATCACCCGATACAGAGCAACCCATAGAGCCGCTTGCATCAATCAAGACAACTACATTAGCCTTGAATTCTGGTGTAATTTTGTCAGTCTTGAATACTTTGTCACTTGAAGAATGCGCCCAAAGTCTGCGAGTATCTAGTTTACCTCTCTTCCTGTGGGAGTTAAACTTGGTATCAGCACCCTTGACTAAGTTCTTCATGACCTTGCCAATTCGGTTTATTCCGCCTCGGTTGGTTCTTTCAACAACTGCATAATCTGCTTTGCTACCGACTGCATGTTCAAACTCACTTGCACTTTGAATAACTACATCGTGACCAAAGAAGCGACCTCCACCATCTGCTGAATCATCCTCAAACATATCGCCGTTCTCTTCAATGTATTCAACCTCGTAGTCAAGCATTTCGCCCATACCGTCAAGAAGTTCGCTCATTTCACTTAGCATTTCAACATCAGCCGTACCTTCGCCAGTTTTAGCCAAAGCATTACCTACACCGTGACCGGAGTTTTCATCAACTTTACTAGGCTCTGTAATGACTTCACCTTCAACATTGGAAGCGATTTTGTCATCACCTTGACCAACGCCGGTATTTTCACCTTCGCCATAGACTTCATCACCTTGACCGTCAGGATTGGAAGAGTTGCCAGTTTGACTACCGGACTCGCCGTTATCGCCTTCTCCTTCGCTTCCTTCGCTTCCTTCGCCTTCTTCGCCACCTTGACTACCGGACTCGCCGCCTTCGCCGTCAGCACCCTCTAAAGCATCATTAAGAGCATTTACTTGCTCATCATCGGAGTCGGACATATCTCGACCCTCTGTTGGGCGTTCCATTTTGTTAAATCTCTTGGTTCTAACTTTCTCTGCTTCTTTCTTCATTTTCTTTTGGTTGTTGGCCGCTTGAGTAATTTGTTGCATTGACATATCATCAGCAAACAAAGCCTCGCCTTCCGGTGAATCGGAAGCACCATACTCACTACCGTTTGTTTCGTCAGCAGGGAAATGGGTTCTGTATATCTCCAAGATAACTTTTGACTTCTTAATTACTGTTGAAGTGTCCTGTGAAGCAATAGCATCAGTGAATAAATGTCTAACATCATCCATCATAGCAATTACTTTTGGATGATTGACGAAGTGTGGAGTTGCCAAGATAACCTCTGTGGCAATAGCAATAACACCAAGTTTAGGGGCTTCATTGTCATTAATAGTTCTTCCTTTCAGGGTTGATTCATGTTGAGCCATAAGTCTGTTTTGGGTGTAGTCTAAACGCTTTTTAGAACCTGCAAAATCTTGACCTAGTAAATAATTAACTCTTGCATCTTCAACAATGTTTACCATGTCATGAAGTAGTCTATCTTCGTCGCCTCTTTTAATTCCGTCAGCAATTCTCTTCCATGCGTTAAAGTTGGTATATCTCAAGTGACCTGCCGCTTCATGGGCTAAGATAGCCTCGCTAATAACAAGGTTCTCTGCACCACTTGTAACATCGGGCAGTATAGGATAGGACAACCAAACAGTGCTACCATCAGTTGCACATGGGTTGCCAGCGTTAATATCGAGTTTCTTAATGCTACGACCTTTGCCGTTTAGTTCACCGGATAGAACTTTAGCAATACGGCTTAGGTGTATTGCGACTCTTCGGCGGCTTGCTTCATTAAATACATTCATATCCGCTTTTCTTTCAGTTGCGAACATTGGGTTTTCGGGGGTTTGGTTCTCTGCCATGATTAGTCCTAAGCATAACACCTATATAAGCAGTTCGCCCTATTGAAAATCATAAGCGTTTATTTGACCCTTTGAGTTTTCGTCTGGTGAAGGGTGGCTTGTATGTTGTATCAGTCCTTAGTTGCTCTAATAGAGTTCTTGATACCTTAGTTAAATCATCAATCTCCCAACCCATAGAATACAATCTAAGTGCCTCTAAGCATTTTGTTGGATTTGCTTTATTGTGAATCGCCATTTGAATAATAGAAAGTGGATGACATGAAGAATAATCATATCCTTGTTTCAAAATAATAGCAGGTTGCTTTGCATCTGGAACTGTTTGTCTAATCCTATTGGGTTCAATACCATACTTCAAACAAAAGGTTGCCATTCTCCACGACTCCGCCTTATCGCTAATTTTTTCAATTAGCGAATCGGCTACATTGAGTCCAAGATGGCGGTTCAATTCCGTAAGACCTGCAATCAAAAATCTCTTGGCGGGTTTGGGTATCTCAACAACCATACATTTCTGTCTAAGTTTGTAAGGTATGGATTCAAGGAACTCGCACTCTAAAATGTAGGGCGGTGGATTATCGGTTTTAAGAATCGCATTGTATTGTGACGCTTTTAGATAATCAGCACCCTCTATCAAAGCAAGCCTGTAATTCCCATCAAAAGACGGGTGGCGAGCATCCGACAATAATTTAGTGGGATTGTCATTTGATTCAACCTCTATACTGTATTTGTTAGCCAAGAATCTGATAATTGATGTTTTACCTACGCCAGTGTTACCATACACAATCAAAGGCTTAGAAGGCGTGTTAAACCATGCTTCTAAGGGTGTCAATACAGACTTAATTATGTGTCGAGTTGGATTCAGCATAAATATCATTCAGTTTCTTTTGAGCATAGTCTTTGTATTGCTTGTTAGGGTCAAGTGCTTTTCTTATGTTCACTATCAAATCTTCTAATGCTTCTATTCTCGCTTCCAAATGGTTTATCCTTTCATCAGTCATATTGCTTAGGTTATTATCCACCTATATTAAAGGGAATAGTGAGAGGGGGAGTAAGGAAGACCCGTTACTCTCCCCCTCTCGTTTTAACCCAAAGTTAGCAACGGGAGTTCAATAATCAGCCAGTCTTGCTCTGCAAGCCGCTTCAATGTGTGGTCGCTCATCGGCATTGTATTTGCCAAGCATAGAGTATTCAATAGCCTCATTCAAGGACAAATGCTTCATCAATCCAAACATTTGAACAAGAGTTCTAGTTGAAGTGTCGGTTTCAAGAAGTCCTTCTTTCTTCAATTGTCTTAGGTCATTAGCAACAAGTACCATGCCTCTAATTGTTTCTTCATCTTCAAAGCCACTTTGACCCTTGACAACTTCTATTTCTTTTTCTTCTTTAAGGTAGTCGAATGTCAGGTTCATTGTGAAACGGTCTTTGGTTGCTTGGTTCATAGCATTGACACCGGCATAATCTTCCGGTGGGTTCATGGTAGCAATAATTTGAAAACCATTCTTAGCCTTGACTACACGGTTGTTATCTTCGCCAATAACCAAAGTGCCTCTATCCATAGCGGCATGTGTAGCAATTAGACAAGCCTCTCTTGCCGCATTCAATTCATCAGCCAATAGGCCAATTCCATAATCCATAGCAAGTGTTAGAACTCCATCTTGGAATACTACATTACCATCAACAATAGTTCTTGAGCCAATAAATGTGTCCTCTGTAACACCATCGGACATATTGATTTGAAGTAGTGGTGTGTTGATTTGGCCGTAAAAATCTTGAGCCAACATAGATTTGCCACACCCTTTAGGTCCTTCTAAAATCATGTGAGCATCTTTTGTATTACCCTTCAAACTTTCTTGGTAGCACATAGCCATTAGTCTAAATTCCTGTCTGTCGGACTCAACAAAGCCTCTTGCAGTAGGTATCATAGTTTGTAAGTGTGCTGAAAATTCATCAGGGTGTCGGCGTGGTATGCCATAGAATACTCCGCCTTGAGGCGTAGCCTTTGGTGTTGCAGTCTTTTGTTCTTCAATTACACCTATTTTTGAATGTTGCATCATCATTACTGGTGATGGTTCAGCACGGCGACCCTCAAGGGTTGCTTTAATTGCTTCAATTTCCCATACTTGCTTATCTTTACCAATGGAAACTCTAACTATACCTGCTTTGTGCATTCTGTTTGCAGAGAAAGCATTACTCTTTAGTGAAGTTATGCTACTATCTCTTCCTTCCGCTATGCACGCTTCATGTATAGCCTTGAGGTAATCCTCTTCGCTAATACTTCCGCCTTCCGTTCTTACTACATCTCTCATTATTTCGATTGTTGTTCTCATCATCATTCCTTCCTTTATTTCTTGGGTTATTTTGTCCTATGTACCACACCTATATAACAGTTGTCATAATGTTTTGTTTCATGTGTTAGTTCTGTACTCCTGTTCCGGTGCGGTATAGACAATGGTAGGTAGCCCACCTATATAACAATTTCTCTATACTAAGTCGGGTGGAAGTAAGCCTTTCACTATCAAATATGTTTTCAGTAAGCGGGTTTGCCATTCTTCACGGGCAAATTTTCTTTCTTGATTTTTCTTAGACCGTTGAGCATTCCAAATCTTATTTTTGTCATCTGTCGTATAATCCTGACACTTAGAAAGCCATACAACAACCATAGAGGTTATTGCATACGATAGGTCTTTGGTGTTAGTTTCAATAGCATGTATAGTTTCTTCAACCGTATCTCTAATACACATCAAACCGATTTGTTCAACAATATGTTCGCATGAATCTTTGAGTATTCTTTTTTCAGCCTTCAATACATCAGCCCATCTTGGACTAGGGAGTATTTTAGTTACCTCTTTTATCATTTCATGAGTAAACTGGCAATCATCCCTAAGTGTTCTGTATATTCGTCTTTCTTTATTCATTCCCGTCATTCAAACCATTCTCCCATAGATGATACCCCAACACCGGACATGCACCGTTGCCAATTAGTACCTAATGCACCAAGTATCGCTAAGAATGAGTTGCTATTGGCAAACATAGTCTGTATTGACATATCCCTGTCAATAACCACATCGTAGTCATCTGGTGAGTCGCCCCATTCAATTGCTATCCTTCTATTGCTTGGTAATGGTTTTTTACTGGATTTAGCGAAGTAAATACATGGTTTATCTCCCAAATCAAACTCCGTATCAAGGTTTTCATTACTCCACATAGCCGCATTGTAGGCAAATGTACCCTTTTTCTTGATTCCGTATGGTTGTCCGAAGGACATAGAGGGGGTAATATCGGGGTTTTTCATGTCTTGAATCTGTTTTCTTAGCAATTTGCCTATCTCTGTCCTATCTGCACCGTCTAAAATAGCACTAAACATCTCTTGTTGAACCGTTTTTACCACTTGTGGAGTCGAAGAACGGCGCATTTCAACGCCTCTAAAGCCGTGTTTATTGTTATAATCAAGGTATGCGTACCTCTTTTTGACTCCCCATTGGAAGTATCTCTTGTAATATGCGTCAGGTTTTATGCTGAAAAACTCATTTTTCTCCACATTTAGGCATTCTTTTACAAAATCATCGAAAGAATCATTCAATTCACTACACAATATCTCTGCCATATCCATAATATCTCGCTCTGTAAACGGTCTAATCTTGTTTTCTATCTCATCGTGGTTGGTAATTGCCACCTTGCATGAGTCCGTGTCCTGATATAGCGTGCTGAACCGGACTTCCATACCCTCATGAGATGGGGGTATATAGTCTTTGTGTGTATATACTCCTTCTTTACAGAACCATAGCGTTCTTTTGTTGATATAATGCTTGTTCCAGTCGTTATGCCTACGGGCAGTATCGGTAATATCCGAGCCAATTTCAGGGTCAGCCAGTCTAAATGGTCTGTTTTTTGTCTTTTCAGTTCGCCCCGAACCCAACACACCGTACCAAGAGTTCATATTTTCTTTCATAACCCTCTGTTGCCTATCTAAAA
>Ga0098046_1000027_pt1 | contig 58298 bp, 61 predicted proteins | sample 11BtaG_FD_77067 | JGI IMG/M metagenome (GOLD analysis project Ga0098046, IMG submission 77067) | Marine viral communities from the Subarctic Pacific Ocean - 11B_ETSP_OMZ_AT15265_CsCl metaG | ecosystem: Environmental > Aquatic > Marine > Oceanic | place: Pacific Ocean | collected 2015-01-16
GTAGATACGTCTTTAGGATTTAAGTCATTAATACAGTCTATAAAAAATTACCACCCTTCAAATAGTAAGTTATCAATAATAGATCAAAAGATAGAAGAACTAGTAGATAAAACATTTGATAAGTTAGAAACATACGAACAAGAGTTGCGAGAGTACATGCAAACTGTGGGGTTAGATAGAAAAGACTTACATGAAAATTTTAGATCTGATAAAGCTATAAAAGAATTTGTCTTAAATGATTTTTATGGTAGAATAGAATTGAACAAGTTACTGCGAGGTGGATATGCATTTGCTAAATCACCTGCAGACTTCTATAAAAGAATGCGTCTTCTAACTACACCGGGCCAAAAGCTATCTATAAAAGGTGATGTAGAAGGTGATCCTACCTGGGGCATGCCTGAAGAGTATAACGCTGTAACGTTTAGAGAGCTAGACTTTCAAGATCCATTTGGTGCTAGAGATGTAGTCAATGACTTAGATGCAGCTTTAACAAGTAGTAAGGCAGGACTTAGACAATTAGATCAAGCCGAAGCTACTGAAATAACAAAGAACTATCAGTCTACAGTTAAGACAGATGCGCAAGCTTATATAACCGTTTCAATGTATAGAGATATACAACAAGGCAGAGGGCAATGGACTGAAAGAGATCAAGAGGCTTATGATAACGAGATGGCGGGTAGAGGATATATAGATAACGAAGGTAACCCTAGACCTATATACCCACTTAAACCTTATCACGAAGAGCTTACAGTAAGAAATGGAGTTGCTGAACTTCACATGGATAAGAACTCATATACAGTACTTACTTCAGAGTTAACAGCAAACTACCCAGTAGCAGACAAACTACGTTTAGCTATGCTAAGAAATAACATAGGTGTTGCAAACGAAGAAGGGGCTACAAAAGGTGCAACAGGAATAGTAGTAGATCTATATAATGATAGTTTAGAAAACATACAAAGTAATATTCTAAAAAAGAAATCTAGAAATCTAAGGTTTCCGCAAACTATATCAAGAGTTGAAAAGCCTGAAATAGTATTTGCAAGGCAGGTTCGTAAAAACATACTAGCTAACTTAACACCTGAAGATAAACCGTTATATGACACATTCCATGAATTAGTTTCAGAGAATGTAAATGAGGACCTTAAAGCTTTACAAGATGAGCTTGGTATTACAGAATTAAACAATGCAAAAACTGATACTCAAAGGTTAAAAGCAAAAAGAAAGTATTTAGAAAAACTAAGAAGTGCTCTAATAAGAACACTAAAAGATAAGAATCTGCCTGACTCTTATTTAGGCGCATTAGATATAGTGCCTAATGGAGAGGGAGATGTGCGATTTGATATACCGCTAGCATTTCCTAACTACCAAGCAAAGTTTGAGCAGATATTCTTTAGCATGTTTAACAATAATGTATACACGCAAAAAATAAAAGGTAAAGAGCTAGTTCAGGTAGCAGAGGTTGGTGCATACTTAGATAGTCAAGGACAAAGGAAAGAACTTAAAATGTATGTAGAAGAGGGCGGTGCGTGGCATGCAGAAATGTTAATGCGCGCTAGTGATTTAGGATTTGAGGCTGGTACAAAAATAGAAGACGTAGATCCAAATGATTCAAGACTAAAAGTTATAGGATACCGTATACCTAACCAAGGTAAGAACTCTATGCTACCACTAAAAGTAGTACAATTCTTACCTGAGTCTCACGAAAAAGCTATTGTAGTACCTGGAGGTATAACTGTACAAATGGGTAGTGACTTCGATGTTGATAAGATGATGGTTATGCAAAAAGAAACATCTAGTGAAACTGATAGACAAAAAAGAGACCAGAAAATATTTGACACTATGATGGACCTTATCACAGAGCCTGCATACTTACAAGAAGTATTTGATCCATTAGATGGTAAAGAGCTAGAAAACTTAGCAGCTGAGTTAAGTTTATCAAAAGCTATTGACTATAACAATCCTTTAAATGAGATTGAAATGGAGATGCGTAACAAAGCTGGTAATGCATTGATAGGACTATGGGCTAATATGTTATCAGGACATAATGTATCTAATAGAGGAGGTCTTACAATACCAGAGCTTGGAGATTTTAATGGAAATGTATTTAAAAGATACCCGATAATAAATAACTTAGAATTTAAAAATATAGGTGAAACATATTCTCATGACTTTAAAACTGGATTCCCTTCTAATAAATTTGTAAGTTCTTCTTTATCACTTTACCTATCTGCTTCTGTTGATGCTGCTAGTAAGCCTATACAAATAGATATAAATGATAATATATTTACAGTTCCTGTAGCAGGACTAATGCTTACAACCGGCGTGCCTGTAGAATATGTAGTTAAGTTTCTAACACAACCAGCTATTGTAAAAACAATACAGCATGCTAGAGCTAATGGTTATAATCCAAGTCAGCTGTTTATGTCTATACAAGAGATAGGAAAAGAGTATGGAATGGGTAAAGATCTAGAAAAGTCTGTACAAAATATGACAATAGAGGAACTTGATAGCAGAGAGGAAAATAATGCAGTACAGTTAAAAATGTTAAACAATTTCAGTATTCTAGCAAAAACTGGAAGAGAATTAAGTAGAGCATTTAAGGTTATGAATCCAGACGGGCTTGATAACGTTAATGAAATATCAGCTGTAAGAGAGTTTATTGAAAGAGAAAGTGAAGTGTTGAATGAAGAAAATATTATATCCGGAGTAGAAACATTTATAAATCAAGACCTATCAAAAGCAAAGTTTGATGAAGTTATTGCACCCATACAAGCTACATATAGAAACATACTAAACGAAGCAATTAAAGCTGGAAATCAAGCAGGCTTTATAAACAATAGAGCAGCTTTCTATAACTTCAAAGAAAAACTAAAGTTCGTAACAGGCAAGAAAAGATTTGATGCGGCTACACATAAGTTTATAGATAGAGCATTATTCTTAAAAATGATAGCAAGTCAAGATGTAAATAATCCTTTAAAAGATTATATGTCTAAGGAAAGATTTGAAAAGTTATACAAAAACCCTAATGACAATATAGCTACTAGATTATACAACTTAAAGAAAAGTGGTAAGATACAGAATAACATATTTTTTGACTTATTGCAAGCAGGTAATACTAATAACACACAAAGTTTAGTATTTACAATAGATGTAAACACTACATACTCCTTAAACTCTACAGAAAAAAATGCGTTAGTAGAAGGTTTTAGAGAAATGTTAGAAAGTTCAGACCCTGAAGTAAAAGAATTTGCACAAGACTTAGTAGCTAATCAGTTAATGACATCCGGGTTTCATCCAAGAAGAGGTTCTTATATGGACCTTATACCTCCTGAAGCATTTACCACTAATATGCTAAACCCACAGCAAGAGTCACCAGTACAATTCTTCTCTAGTATTGAGAATCAATCTTACAATAATGAATACTTTGATGACTTTGTTCACGATTTTATTCGTAACTTTGGAACACATACACCTGGCGGAAACTTTATGTTACCAACAGTATCTACTAGAGCAGTAGCTAGAGATAAAAATAACAACTATAAAATTACACGAAAGGGTAATAAGCCAGACTACTTTGTAAGTAACACTGGAATAGACGGTCCTGAGATATATGTAAAAATAGGAGAAGATACTTATGCTAAACTGCAGCAGAAAGGAATAAAAGGACAGCTGAATGAAGTTGGTAATGTTGAAGATCAAAGCTCTCTGCGTAAAGAAAAGACAGGTGAAACAACAACTAGCTCTGTAATGGATAGAAAAATAAAAGAAATAACAATACCAGCCCCCACAAATAGAGAGGTGGTTATAACAAAAGCTTGTACAATATAATGGCTTGTAAGATATTTGTAAATAAAGAAGAAAATACAATGCTAACTGCATTGTTTGACTACATTGACAACTCCAATCCGGGTACTAGAAAGGTTGACAAGGTAATAGATATATTAAAAGAGAACGGTGTCGTAAGAGGTATGCAAGGCAGATCGGGTGTTTATGCTACTGAGGAAGATATGATACAGTTAAGATATATAGATGATCCAAGCTTACTGCCGGGCCTATTAACGTCTACACTTGTAACTACTATAAAAGACCCTACTACAAATCAGGATACAAATGTTTACGAAATAGATGTAAACAGTCTTACACTAAACTTTGCTAATGCTGTCAAAGATAGAAATGCAGATATAACATATAGTAATCAATACGAGCTTGATAAAAAATTAAAAGAAAGAGCGCCAGATAATGTTGGTCAAAAGCTAACACAAGAAATAAAGCAAGAGCCTTTACCTAAAACATATAGGACTAATGCTCAGTCACACGACGATCTTCAAAAGCTAGCAATAGAAGCAAAAGTTATTATAGAGTCTGAGATAGAAGACTTAAAAAACTTACCAGAAGAAGAAAGAAATAAAAAAGAAAACAGGTTACTACAACTACAAGCAGCTGTTAAAAAAATAAATAGAGTAGATGATTTCTATATGTTTATAGTTGCAAATAAAGATACCATAGATAATGCAGTTCTAGAGTTTGATTCTATTATGGAAATGCCTAGAAAAGAACAGGCAACATTTGTTAATCTAAATAACATGTATGCTATAAAAGAAGCACTAGATGCGGTAGATACTCTAAGAAGTCTTAGAAAAGTTGTAAGAGATCAAAAAGCATTAGGAGCTGTAGGTAGATTAGATGCTATGCTAGACATGCTCAAGGATACTATAGACCAAGCTGATATATTAAACGAACAGTTTGAAGAACAGATAATTCCTATTATGGCAGACGTATTGATAGGATACCACAACGAAGCAATAGATCCACAGATTGATGCAATAGTAAACAACATAGTAGAGCATAATCGTTGGAAGAGTTTTGAAAGTGAGATTGAAAAAGGTACGATGTTTGCTAATGAGTACAAAGAGTTAAAAAGTAAACTTGCTAAAAAAGAAATAACTGAGCAGCAGTTTAATGCTAGAGCTCAAAAAATGACAGTTGAAAGTTTTAAGAATAGAAAACTGGAAGGTAGAGAAGTACTAATAAGAGAAATGACAAATGCTCATAGAGATAAAAGTGCGTTCTCTTATTATTTTGATCCTTTAATATATTCATCTGAAGCAGCAGTACAGCTGTTTACTAAGTCTGTAAAAGAAGCTACTTTTAAAAAGAACGATATGACTCGTGATTTTAAAGGAGATCTAAATGAAGCGTATCAAGACTTTGCAGAAGGAAAGAATGAAGAAAATGTAGAAGAACTATATGAAGATATTATAGAAGAAGTAGATTATATCACTAGTAACTCTAAAGGAGAAAGAGATACTATGAAAGTACTATCACTAGTTCAACCTACACTAAAAGATAAACACGAAAAAAACAAACAAGAGTTTTATAAAGCTACTGCTAAAAAGTATAATAAACCTCAAAGAGAAGACTACGCAAGTGAAGCTAAATACAAATCAGATTTAGTAAAATGGCAAAACAGTGGCTCTAATGCTAAAGTTAGAAATGAATATAATAAAGCTCTAGAGAGTTGGGATAATGAAAATTCGGAACCAATTGATGGATGGGAAAAGATTGTAGATCAGTATCAAAGCGTTATAGACAAACAAAGAAGAATTGAAGAAAGGGCAAACGAAGCTGGAAGAGCAGGAGCTGCAGAGGCTGCTAGAATTCAGCGTGTAGATAATGAGAAAAAACTATCTCGTGTATACAATGAAAAGACAGGTAAGCCTAAAGGGGATTTGCTTAAACCAAAGCAATCTAAATATGAAAATCCAAAGTATGTAAAAATACAAAACGATCCAAGACTAAAGAAGTTCTATGACTTTACACTGAAGAGTTTTAAAGAAGCTCACGAACTAGTAGGTAAGAAGCGTATGCCTAAAAATACCTGGGATGAGTTCTCGTATCTATTACCATCTATACGTAAAAGGGATTTAGACAGACTAAAAGAACAAGGTATAATGTCAGCAGGTAAAGATATGTTATCTGAAGGATTTACTGTTGTAGAAACAGATAGAGTTTTTGGTATATACAACGAAAAAACAGGAGAGTTAAAAAAATCAGTTCCTGTATATCACACTAAACCTATAGACGCAAAAGATGTATCTAGAGATGTGGCAAGTAGCCTTTACTTGTTTAGAGATATGGCTCATAACTTTAAATCAAAGAATGAAATATATGGGCACGTAATGCTGTTTAGAGAAATAATGGCAAATAGAGATCCCATGGAGCTAGATAGCTTTGGTGTGGCCCATCTAAGTCAAGTGGCTAAAAAATTAGGATACAATCTGCCTGCAAAAAAACCTGGAGAGTCTTACACATTAAAACATGTTAATGACTTTATAGATACTATAATGTTTGGTCAAATACAATTAAAACAAAATGTAAAAGGTATATCCTTAACTAAGAGTGTAGATGCAATTAATGCATTTACTGCGATGAATGCTTTATCATTTAACTTTTTACAAGGTGTTAACCAAAGTCTTATAGATAATATGGCGTTAGTCGCTGAGGCTGCAGCGGGACAGTTTTTTAATAAAAAAGATTTAGGATGGGCTAAATCACAATACTGGATAGAAGGAGCAGGTCTATCTGATACAGGAAAGTTTATGCCTGAAACAAAACTAGGTAAAGCATTAGAACTATTTGATGCTCTTACTGAGTTTACAGACCAGGAAGGTAATAGGCTAGTAGGAGGTAAGTTACGTAAAGCATTGCAACTTGGTAATTTATTAGTAGTACAGCAAGCAGCTGAGCACGAGGTAGGAGCAACTAGAATGCTAGCGCTAATGAAAAATTTAGAGGGAAAATTAAAAGACAAGGATGGTAACGTAATCATGAATGAAAGTGGTAACCCTGCTAATCTATATGATTTGTTAGTAGTAGATAGTAAAGGGAGAATGTCTGTAGATCCAAGAGTTGCAAACTTTAATAGGTACGACTTTATAAATCTAATACAAGGATTATCTAGAAGAACTAACCAGACTAAAGGAAGTTTTGATAGACCAACTCTAAACAGAATATGGTATGGTAAGTTGTTTATGCTATTCCGTAGCTGGATGAACCCAGGTATAAGAAAGAGATACGGACACGGTGGTATGAATGGGCCAAGTATTCACGTAGATGAAGAACTTGGTACAGTAACACAAGGTACATATATATCTTTTTGGAATATGTTAAGAGAAAGTATTAGGGAAAAAGATATGCCGCAAGAAGTTTATGGCAGACTTACTGATATGGAAAAACAAAATGTTAAACGTACAGTAACTGACTTAACATCTCTTGCCGTAGCAGGAGTGCTAATAGGGGCACTTACTAATCTAGATGACGACGAGAAGACTTGGGCTAGTAACTTCTTACTATACCAAATGTTACGATATAGAGCTGAGGTCCAACAATGGCTACCATTTTATGGTACAGCAGAAGCGCTTAGAATTCTAAAATCTCCAACAGCAACTGCTAGACAAATAGAAAAGATCCAAGGGATCATAGAGCAGATAAGTTTAGAAGGTATGTATAACGTAGGGTTCCCAGTAGACGAGAAAGAAATATTCTATCAAAGAGATACAGGACGTTACAACAAAGGAGATAGAAAGATAAAAAAGAATTTTGAAGACTTAATGCCACTCCTTAGAGGATTGAATAAATCAGGTTCCCCTGAGGACGCGGCTAAGTACTTCTTGTCTGGAACTTATAAATAATTACTTCTTACGTTCCATAGCCATCTTCAATAAGAATAGATAGCCAATAAGATCTGTAACGGTATCCTCTGTTTCATCATTGATACCGCGGTTCTTGATACGCATAACCTTGTCATCCATACGGACAAGTAAAGATTCTATAGCATCAAGCTTACTAAATATATTTGCAGGGTTTAACGCGCTATTTCCATATGCAGCGTTCTTTTCCTTCAATAAATCAGTAACGGATTTGGCCACTTTATCAAGGTGCCATCCGAAATCTGCATTCTCAGGGACTTGCCAACTGGCTTTTTCCTGCTTATATGCGCTTTCTAGAGCTTGTACACTTTCTGACCACTTTGCAGAGTCAAATGCTACAGATTCTTTAGTTGGAACAGTGCATGATCCAAGATCTACTTCTTCACAACAGTCAACCGGGTACCAAAAAGTATATGTAGTTTTACCTGGCATAACTAATCTAAACCCTTCTCGTGGATTCTTTTCTACTATTTCATAAATGTGACCCAACTTACCGCGAGAGCCACACTCTTTAATTATTCTTACGTATTGTTTCATATTAAAATTTTTTTGAAACAGTTCCACCCTTCTTCTTAATGATCCCGCCAAAACCTCCGCCTTCCCTAACAGGAACGCCTTGAGTCTTGCACTTTTCACAATAAGCTTCAGGGTAAACTACTTCGTTGTTTATTACTTTGATAGTGGTGCGATCTACATGGAACTCGCCACACTTACATTTGAACTTAGACATACTTTGTATATTTAAAAAGGCGCTTCATTAAGCTCGCGAGGTAAAGGCTCACCACAGTTCGAGTTCCATTTAATAGGACCAGGAAGAAAAGAATTAATGTTCCTAAATGTGCCGCTAGTGTGAAACCCAGCACGACCACCAGTATAAGCATCGGCAGCAGGATGTGGCGCAGTAACAATTTTATTATTTCCTTTAATGTATTTAGCATAACCTTGAGCATATTTGCCCCATAGTACAAATATAACATTATCTTTCTGTTCTGAAAGATGCTGTATAAAATCTTTGGTAAACTTGTCCCAAAGAGCCACGTGAGATCCGGCGTTTCCGCTCACCACGGTCAAGGCAGTATTAAGTAATAATACTCCTTGGTTAGCCCATTCCTCCAAAGTAACATCAAAGTTAACACATAACGTATCATAGTCATGTTCGATAGCTTTGGTTATCCAATGTAGGCTAGGACTCATTCTTGGACTTTGATCACTGTTAGCAAAGGCTAGGCCTGTTGCGCTACCGTCATGGTATGGATCTTGTCCAAGTATAACAACTTTAACATCTGCAAGTTGACACATCTTAAAAGCACGAAAAGTAACTTTTGTATCTGGGTATATCTTTAGACCCATAGCTTTTTGCTTTTTAATCTGTGTTATAACTTTCTTAAAATAGTCAGATGTAACTATTGGTTCAAGCAGGGGATACCAATCCCCCACTTGATTCTTTATTCCACTCATATATAAATTTTTGGATTAAACGTCTCTTCTTCTATATCAATAATACTTAGTAACTCTGAACCAGGTTCAATTTCTGCATCAAGTTCTTCTTGCAGTCTAAGCCTGCGCTTCTCGTCTTGAAACAAGATCTGCGCCATCTCCCCGTGTATGTTAAAACTATGGAACTCCATAATCTTACTCTTATACTCAGGGCTAAACTTAGAATACTTACCATTAACAAATAAATTAAACTGTTCTGTGTAATTACTAGGTACATCAAATACAAACATAACAAAGTATGGTGATGGGTCATACGTATCCTTAAAAGTTCTAAACTTCTTAAGAGCTTGCTCAAACTTTAAAAAGATAGTATCACCTGAAAATCTGTACAAAAGACAAATAGAGTCTTGGTGCTGATCAGCATTAATAAATGCATTGACAAACAACTTGTCCCACATGTATAATCTTCTAGTACCGCCTAGCATAGGCAGTAAGAACAAAGAAGATTTGGTAAGCCTAACTGTACTACAATTGTACAGTATCTTACCATTGACTACCTCTGACTCTATCTTGTTTATCTTGTAAGGCTTTTTACCTATCTCTACAGTTTCATGCAAAGTAATACTTCTATCGTCCATTTCAAGAGACATAATAGTACCTCCTATAACTACTGGAACTATATCAGACACATTTCCTACAACACTGAAGCTACGAGGGTCTCGTGCTATCAAAAACTGTTCTTTACTCTTTACTCCCATGCGTCTGCCTCCTGTAATTCAAAAGGTTCAGGCATAAAAAGGTGTTCAGGTATTTCACCAACATCTTTAGCTGCTATGTCTATATCAGTATGCATGCGCACAAGTTTAAATGTTTCATAGAATCTGGACACACCTTCATCTAATTTAAACTTTGCTAGATACTGAGACAGTACAACTTGATGATGTGACAATACGCTGGGCATATTATCAATAATTGCATCAGCTGTTTTGATACCCAATCCAGGAATACCAGGTATCCCATCAGTGCTATCGCCCATAAGAACCTGCTTCCATAAGAAGTCACGAGCTTGTTCATCTGTCGTTTCATGAAATTCTGCTTTTTGATAATTATAATGTTTACCAGGTAATTGACATAGTACATCCTTATCAGGACTACATATTACACAATCCTTGTCTAGCATACGACGCGCTATACCTACAAGGTCATCAGCTTCTAGTCCGCTAAAAGACCTAAAGTTCCAAGGATCTTGTTGTACATAAGCATCGAGTGCGTAATATATTGGTGGTTTACTTCCGTGTTTTCTGTTGTATTTATATGGTTTAGATTTTGCAATGTCATACCTAAAACACTTACCGCGTGTTAAGTATCCTATGTAGCTATCAGCTTCTGTTTCTATTAGTATTTGTTGTATTCTTTGGTTTAAACCTTCAATTGCCTCTTCTAGGGTATCTTTACCCATCTCAAAATACAGTAGGCTATCTGCATCTATAAGTGCTACTTTCATATTAATAAATTTATAAGGTTAAGACGCAAAAAGGGGAACGTTAGTCCCCCTCTTCGCATCATGAAAACAAATACACAAACAATTACAGAGAATTAATCTCTGCAATATCATCTTGACAAATGTCCATAGTTTCTGTGTAGGATGTAACTGCTTCTTTGCGCATCTCTTCCCATTCAGCGTCAGTTTTACTCGCGTAAGTAGAACTGTGGTAAATGCTACCGTTGACGCCAGCTAGAGATGAGTGCACAAAATACTGTAAGCATCTGATTGCGCCAGTCTCATCGTCAGGCACTGCACCAACATGCATAGGATCAACAAAGATGTTGTGAATCTCACCGCTGTAGTATGCAATGTACTTAAGACCGCCAAAGTGTAAACCTTTAACACAAGATGCATTGTCGTTTGTATTCACATAAGACCAGTCTGGCAATCTGTGTGTACAACCAACTTTGATAAAGTGTCCTGGGTTAGCGTATCCGTTAGGGCCTTCACAGTAAAATGCATCACCGCTGTTACCCATGATAGCTGGTTCAAACAATCTATCTTCTACATGCTCAGGTAATCCACCTTCTTCAATCTCGCCTGTATCAGGATTGAATGTACGCTTGTAACGATCAACTTGTTCGCCAGTCTCTGTATCATATGCGTGCATAATCTCTTGAGATACCTTGTAACCATTAAGCAAACCTTCTTGAGTAATCTTCATTTGATACATAGTAGCTCTGCGCTCAGCAACTTCTTCACTTAAGCCGTGCTCTTCTATCAACTCTTCTTTGAGTCTAGGATGTACATACTGTAAGTTAACAAAGTTAAAGAACTTCTCAGTAAACTTTTCACCTTTCTCACAGTTACAGTCGCTCATCTTCTGACGAAGAATAGGATTACGTAAGAATCTTACCCACATTTTAACAAGAGGCATAAAATCTATCTCTTTATCAAGAGAGTCAAAGATACGATCAACCAAAGCTTGAGGCATAGGTATACTAGATACTACACCGTTGTAGTTCAAAAAGAACTCACCGGTACCTTCGTTGACATGAATCCATTCACATTCAGTTTCTACAATTGTTTTGTAGTCCTGGACAGTAAGCTTAGCAAACTCTTCCATGAGTGCATTGTACTCGTCCATAGTTGTAACAGACTGTTGTCTGTCAGATAACTCCATCATCTTTTTATAAGTGCCCTCGGAGTAGTTGACACTAAACGGCTTATCACCGTACGAACCAGATATTTGGTTCTCAATAACATTAATTGTAATCATGATTTAATTAATTAATTAGGGTTAAATATACTATAAAAATTTCTATTATACAAGTAATACAGGGGGTATTTCACCCCTGTAACTTGCTGATTATCACCAGTCTAGCCTGCCTTTAGCATCCAGATAAACCTTGATTTCTTTGATAAGATCTTGATCTAAATCCTGGTCAGTGTTAGGACTGTACCCTATTTCATCAATAGAATACAACAGTGTATGCACACCTTCAGACCACTCTTCAAGTTCATCAAACTTATCCATTAACTCTTGATCTTGACCAACAGCTTCTGGTACGTCTAGCACAAAGAGTTCGCGACTTTTTTGCTGTATAGCAGCTGAGTCATCAGTGTCTTTACAAAAGTTATGCATTTCTACAATCTTCTCGACTATAGCAAATACTTCGCTATCTTTCATCCACTGGCTTCTTTTTACATCTACATCAGCTGCCTCATAAACAGCCTTGTATTTATTAAACAGATCTAGATTAATGTCCTTAAGACAATATAAATACGTCTTATTTGTGATACTCCTCATTTTATCTGCAGTGTACCACTTAATTGCATGTTCATCCATAGTGTAACCTCCGTTAGGTGTTAGTTGTAAAAAGAATTCATCAATGTGCTTAACATTAGAGTTCATACTAATGTGTTTAACATTGCTCTGTGATACTCTGATGATCTGTGGTGTATCCCAATCAAAATTAGTATTGTGATATACCGTACCATCATTACTGTTGATTGTAGTAGTTGGTTTTGTAAATTCACTATTACCAAATCTAACAGCTGGAGTATCAAAGAAAAACATTGGGTCATCACTCTCGCAACGCCATCCAGGTGCATCTTTGTACACTTGACGTACCTTAGGAGCAAAAGGATGTATCATACCACAAGCTACCATCAGTTTATCATCATCAGCTGCAGTACCATAGTAGGTAGTACGCTGAGTCTGCATAAGATCTTTTACTTTTGGCTCAATCTTGTCTCTAATATAGTGATTGTCACTACCTGAACTATGCCAATGCTTTTCGTTGTATCTAAAAGTGTATGCAACCATACGCTCTTCTATCTTACGACGTTCAGCTGGTGTAATGTTCTCGAACTGTGCAATCTCCTTAGCTTTAGCAATCTCGTCCTTGTATTCTTCCAGCCACTCTTCATCTATCTCTATATCGTCATAGTTACGACTGTGAGTAGACTCAGTAATTAGCTCAAGAACTCTAGCACGTTTAGCTATACGCTTAGCGTGTTTTTTCTTGTTCTCAGCAGAGTCAAGAGTAAGACCAGAGCTAAACTCTGCAGACTTAATACAAATAATAGGACCTCCACACTTGTTTATAAGATACATATCTTTAAACTTGCTGTGATTTTCTTCTCCCATAATAAAAATATTATTATCTCTAAGTGCACTATAGTTTTCAATAGCACTTCTATCAATAATATCTTCACCGTTTTTGTAGTCTCTAACCTTAGTTATAACTTCAACTTTCATACCTGCGAATAACTTCTTTACAGATTCATTCTTAAGTCTAGGGTCTGGGCCAAACTTAGGCTTGAGAGACTCTTGATCAATGATGTTAGATAATCTTCCAAGTACACTGCCGCTATCAGCTTTAGTCAAAACTTGCTTGCAAGCTATTAGCCAAGATACAAAGTCTGTTTGCTTAAGCTCATCTTGTACAATGTCAGTAGCCTCGTCAGCTGCTGCAATAATAACAGATTTAATATATGCTTTAGTGTTCTCATTCCATATCACTTTCTCACGAGACGGAGTTACATCAACACCCTCTTGCAATACAATCTCTTCACCAGTTTCTGGGTCATTGATTACTTGTCTTGCAGGACATTTAAATGCAATTGGTCCCCACATCTGTTGCATCTCCAACTCACGGAAATCAACAAAGCCATAGTTAACACCGGTTGGTGCGCCTACATCTTTAGTCAATACAATGTGTGGTTTACTAAACATATATGTATCAGATATAATAAGGTTGTCAGAGTTATGCATAATCTCAGGGTGAATGTTCTCTTCCCTTTCATAGCCATATTCTGCAATCCTTACAAATCTAATGTTAGGCATATACATCAACTGCTCTTCAACCGCCTCACGGTAATCTCGTCTGTTGTGCTTTTTGACTCCAAACGATATTATAGTCTGATTCTTTACTTTGGTATTTTCGTAGTATACCTTAGTTCCATCACTAAGTGTAATGTGCGGATTAGGCTGACCTAGTCCTGGGTTGAATGCGGGTATAATAAAATCTGTCTTGTAATTGTAACAGTTCATCTTGAACCTCTTACCATTGTGCACGGTCTCTATAGTGTAAAAGTCTACACCGGTTGACAATGCAACTTTAGCGCCAAGACCAAATGCACCAAAGTTCTCAGCTGTGTTACGCTTAGTTGAATAACCAAGCTCAAGCACACCTTCCAAACGACGTTCACCAATACCAACACCGTAGTCCTTTATCGTAACTACATCGCAGTATCCTGTTCCTTCATTCTCTTTGTATGTAATTGTTACGTCGTTGTTCTCTGTATCTAAATGATCCAGGCTGTAATAGCTAATGTCAAAGTTACTATCACTGTATTGCTCGCCGTGACGCTCAATGTAATAGTCTTCTACCTCAGCTTTACCAGTTAGTATTTCTATAGCCATCTCTTTCTCACGCTGAGCGTCGGCACCATTGGTAGCAAGCTCTCGTATAGTAGAAGGAATAGGTGTAGAATACTGTGTAGATTGTAAGATGTCAAAGACCATCTTCTCTGCGCCTTTGTTAATCTTCTTTGCTAGACCTTCAGATCCCTTGATCTGCTTGTCAATCGTTTTTATACTCATGTTTATTAATTTTAGTTTGTTCTTGTATCTCTCTTAATTCTACCGCCAGGTCATAAAACTCAAGCTCTCTTTTAAATTGCTTGCGTGCATCTCTGACTAGTATAAAGAATGCCAAGCCATATACAGGCTCAAAAATCTTATCAAAACTTTTTAAGTCTTCAAGGTATCCAAATGTGTTATACCTTGTACTTTCGTACAGCTGATCTAGCTGACGAAGAGTGTCTACGGGACCACTAGACATAGTAATCCCTAGCCCATCCAAACGGAGGAGCAAATCTTCTGTGTATTCCATAAATTAAAGTTGTTTAATTAATTCTATTGTTTTCAAAACTTGACCTTGATTCTTAGGCAAGTATAATACAGGCGGGTTGCCTGTCTGTTGTAGGTGATTTTTAAATAATTTCCATTTTAAAGGAAAGACGTCGTTAGCAAAGCCTTTGACCTCTATAATCCATTTACCATTAGGATCTACAAAATCTGGTGTATATGTAATATCTCTGACCTTGTCAGCATTATTTATATACTCTCCTTTTGTAGCTTTCTTGTTACTTGGCTCGATACTTTCTTGCTCAAAGCGAAACCCTTCCATAAGAACATACTTCTTCTTTTCATATAAAGACTTTATTCCTGCTTCTTCTAATTTCTTGTATGTAAATAGCTCTAGTTTAGATCTAAACTTGATGCCTTTGTATACCTTAGAAACTGCATTCCTAACTTTCTTGTTCTTGGTTTGTTTCGTTCTTCTCTTCACTGCGTTGTATCTTAAGCCTGTCGTGGTAAAAGTCTTCGTCAATCTCTTTAATTTTATCTAACATTTCTACTTCTAATCTTTTTGCTTCTGTTTTACTACCTACGTCTAACGGCGTACTAGTGCCCAGGTTGGCAAACATAATTACAGTATCATGTAGAATTCTATCTATCTTACGTCTAACTTCTTTATTGGTTTTATATTTAAAATTACCTACTTCTCTATTACTCATATTTGTATTTGTATAATCGTTTTCAATCCTTCTGTTCTACCAAACTTAGCTATGTAGTCTGATAAATCTTTACATCCATAATCCTCTGGTAAATATATATTACGCATAGGATAATACTCTTTACAAATCTTAGCAGCCATGGTTTGACCGGGGTTACCAGGATTTGTGAAATCATTATCATAGAATAGTACTACTTTTTTGAACCTTTCTTGGAGCTCTTTGATCGTCTTGGCTTCGGGCATTTGCATTTCTGATTGCAAGGCGATTGCGGGGATACCCATTTCGAACAAGCACATAACATCTTTGAGACTTGATGTAATAACACAGAGATCTCCTTTCTGAGGTAACTGCTTATATCCTTGTATATGTTGCTTAGTAGTGTTACTAATCCATTTGATTTCTTCATAAGGTGAATAGATTTTAAATTTAGTCCCTATTTTATAAGCGTAGCTTAGGTCACAGCTGAACCGGTTAGTGTTAATCCAGTAGTGTGTAATAGGGTAGACTCCAAATGTACGTAAAGTTTTTTTACTAATCAAATACTTTGACCAAAACTCTGCGTCCTTCTTCATCCAGGGCCTAGATCTCTTCTTAATAATAACAACAGGCTTAGGCTTTACAACTTTAGAAGACCTAAATGCCATATAACCTTTAGTAAACTCTGCTGCACTTTTTACATGTGCTAGTCCCAATTTAAAATCATTATCAATGATGCGCAAGGCTTCAAAGAAATTACAATTATATTTACAAGATACATATGAGAAACAGTCAAAGGTATGCTCAGGGTGACCAAAGTCCTTGTACAATAACCTGTCTTTCCAAAGTATAATAGACACAGATGGACTATTATCTTCACGCAGATCACTACAGAACGGTATGCCGAGCTCCTGAAAAGGACTGCAGTAATACGAGAATATATCTATCTCTCCTATCCTGCTCAACACCATATCTTTTGATAGATGTATCTCACTGTCTCTACTCTTAATCATAAGTTTGCTAATTTATATAAAAAATGGGGAGCTTTTACACTCCCCATATTTAACTTGGCCAAAAGACTACGAGCTTACACCCAGTCGTCTTCTTCTGATACTGTGGCATCTTCCTTATCTGGAGCTACTACAGCTAGTTCAGGAGTAAATACACCCCATCCAAGAGTAGTGTCAAACTCAGCATTGAACGCGCCGTACTCATCGTTAAGATTCTTAGCAAAGATGTCATCACGCTGTGGCTTTACACGGCCAAATACTTTTGTGTACACAGTTTGATACTTACCATCTTTAACACCAATCAATAGTCTAACTTCATTGCTTGCGAGTAATCCAACCAAAGCTTTAACTTCAGCTACATCACCTTTAACAATCTTTGCTATACTATCAAAGTAAACTTCGTCACCATTAGCAACGTTAGCCCACTGCTTAACAAAATTGATAAGAGTTTCCTCACCAACTAGTGCTTTACGTAAACCTTCTTTCTTGTACCAATCGTACTCAGGCTCACCGTCAGACCATGTAGACTGACCTACAGCGTTTAGCCACTGATTCTTACCAGACTGAGATACACGCTCATTACCATTCATCAAGATGTCAAACCTTGTAGTAAGGTCATCATTCTTAATCCAGAATGTAAGCTTAAAGTACTCAATACCGTTAAGTTCTACAAAATAATTAGGATCTTGTTTTACCATGATTCCTAGTTCATGCAGTTCCGCCATAGTAGGGTTAACTGCAATTACATTAAAATTTGCAAGGCCAGAGTATAGTTTTACTCCACCACCTGCTACTTCGACATTACTGTCATTGCTTTTAATAGCCATAAATAATAAATTTAATAATTAATAATCAAAACTGTCCGTGTCATCCTCTTGTTCAAAATCATTAAGATGATTTAACTCAGGAGTAGACTCTACAATCATAGACGCTTCCGTATGTACATCTACCTCTTCATATTTAGTAGCTTCTTCTCCTACTAAATTCTCTCCGGTATCAGCAATAGTATACTTTTCATGCGGAGACTCTACAGGAATAGTAGTTTGATTAGGATCTGGTGTAGTATCATCTACAAAGTTAAAAGATAGTTTTCTTACCTTCCTTGCTTTCTTACCCTTCAATGTAGGGTGCTGAAACATTTGTGTTACTTCCCATTTCTCTAATCCATACTTTTCTTGAATACCTGTACGGTCAATGCCGTTATCTAGGTCTTCTAGAATCATAGTCACGGTTATAGTTTCTGGTGTTTGGTTTTTCTGCGTCTCCTCGCCAGGGTTGTTTGTGCGTGCTTCAATCATTTGTTTAAATATTAAGCGGTTAATCAATAAATATTTTAGACCAGTCTAAGGGCATGGTCTCTCCCTTTAAGTGATTACAACGTGAGCCAGCTGTGACATCATCCAAAGAGTTAAACGAGACCATAGTCTTGTCATCTTCTCTGTAGATATAACCAACAGCGTCAGCATTAGCGCATGTAATCTGCTTGATCTTACCAGTCAAGTCAAGGTCTTTTACAGCAACCTCTTTGCCTTTCTTCTCAAGCATTTTATCCTTTAGGTGACCAACTAGAATCACATGATCCGCTAGTTTGTTCAGTCTGTCTATCCATTTCTTGTAGGCTATACGTAAGTATAAGTAGCCAGCACCGTTAGGCAATGATAAGACTGATGCGCCAGGGTTCTTTTGATCAAAGTTTTTACCCATAGGAGTTTGCATGTACAATACCTTTGCGTCAGCTTCACACCATTCCTCAAGCTTTGAGATAGTGTCAATAGCAATGTACTTGTACGGCTTTCCCTCTTTGATGATTGCTTTACCAACCTCTCCAAGTTCTTTCAAGTTGTTAACTTTGACTTTTAGGGCGTCAACCATGTCGGAGCCATCCTCCAAGTCAATAATCAAACAATCTTTTAGTTGTGACAATACTGTAGTCTTACCTATCTTAGGTGGACCATAGATTATCATGTTCTTAGGCGATTTACGGCTCGCCTTTACCACAGTTTTTGGTAGTTCCATAATTAAAATATATATCTAATAGTGTTCCAAGGAATAATACTCCTGTGCAATTCTTTAAACTGCTGTATAAACTTACCCTTGAATTTAAGTTTATATCTCAGGTTCTCGCCACCATATTGTGACTTCTTAATCTCTTGTATATCCGGTGTCCATAATGTTACTTCAGCATTTGGGTGCCTCTGTAAGTTGACTTTGTGTTTCTTAAAGTTGTGTGTAAGGAAGATAACTTCCGCTAGCACTTTATCTTTATGCAACACAGCATCATCTAGGTCCTTGAATAGTTGAGCATAATCATCTAGCCATCCATCATATACTATAACAGGACTAAAGTTGACATGTACATCATAGCCTGCGTCTACAAATCTATTGATAGCATTTATCCTATCATGTATCTTTGATGTGTTAGGCTCGTGTATGTCTGACATCTTTTGGGGCATTAGACTAAATCTAATCCGCACTTTACCTTGTGGGTCAAATGTCAGTAGTTTATCATTTACATACTTAGTAGCAAAGCTAGCCATAGCAACCGGGTGTGTTCTAAAGAATTCAAAGATGCGTTCCCAATCGTGGTACTTAGCATGCAATGCAAAATCTTCGTTACAGCTTATATCATAAGTTGTATGTTCCGGGTGTGTTTGGTTAGGTTTATTTACTGGTGTAAAGTATGCATGATTGTTTACCTCTGTAAGTATATCACCTACATTCTTTGCAACAGTCAAACCATCAGGCTTATGTCTCTTCATGTAACAGTAGCTACAATCATACAAACATCCGTGCCCAAAACTAGGTGTAATAAAATCTGTAGACCTACCAGACTCTCGTATAGTAAATGTCTTCCTAGTAACTTGAGTTATCATGCTCTCTCCTTAATTGTAAAGGTAGACATGTCTGCTTCGTAGCCAATCATACCAAGTAAACCGTCACGGTTCTTCTCCATATGACATGCTAGCAGACCTTGTGGGTTCTCACCGCAATATGAGTCTGTAATACCATACAAATCATAAGGCCTGTTAAGTATCATAACAACATGTGCATCCTGACCAATAGAGTCACCACCAAACAAATCTGTTAGTAGCGGTTGATACTGGTTCTTAGCACGGTGTTCTTGTTCTATGTTACGGTTAAGCTGAGATAGTAGTATGTTAACTACACCTAGCTTTGACTGCATCCACATACATCCCTTAGATATTGTATTTAGTCTACGAAGCTCTGTCTCTTCATTACCCCTGATCAAACGTGAGTGGTCAAACAAGTTAATCACTGTGTGTTTAGGGTGCTGTGTAAACAGTTCTTCATTAGTCTGCATAATATACTCCATAGTACGAGGTATATTGTTAAAGTAAATAGGATAGTGTCCATACTTTTGTACCTTAGATGCATAAGTCTTAAAGTCTATGTCTGATAGTGGAGACTCCACTGACAATAAATCTGACATCTGCTTCTTTACATCCTTAGAGGCGCTACGCATTACCTGCTGGTAACCGGGCATCTCGAAGGTCCAATACAATACAATAATAGGTTTATCAGGATTAGTATCTAGTACATCAAATACTAGTTGATTACTAAATGCTGACTTACCAACACCTGGACGTCCTGCAATAACATACATCTTACCTCTTTGTAGACCCCCAAGTAAATTCTTGTTTAGCCTCTTCCAAGATGTAGCTAGTACATTACGTTTACCAAGCTTAGCTTGTTTAACAATAGCAATGGACTGATTAACCGCTCTATCTATCTTCTGAAATCCTCTATCTTTGAATACGTCAGAGGCGACGTGTGATTCTGGTTTCTTCTCCTCCATTTTCGTCTATATTTATATATTTTTCCCAAGTATGATTGTTCAACCATACCTCTAATTGTTGCATATACTCAAGCCTATCTCGCTCTACCTTTAGTTGTACATTCAGTAAGCGAATAATCTTTTCATGCATAAATCTTTTTGTACCCACAATCCTACTGTACTTGGACTTTGCCTTAGCATTAGTCTTAAGGTCAGGGTCAGAGCCCCGTAGTATTCTGTAGCTACCGTTTTTGGTTCTAACTTTCATTGGATACGTACTGATAAGCTCAGCAAACATCTGATCAAAGTCACTAGAAAACAAGTCAATAAACTCTTGTCTAATAACATGCTGTTCAGGAGTCTCTCCAAGTTTAACAAATCCTTGTTCTTGTAGTTTCTCCCAATTAGGACATATCTTTAGATTCTCAAGAGTCTTGAAACCTTTTCTATACACAGCATAAAGCGCAAGATAATCATCTGCACTCATGTCATTTTCTATCAATAAATCTATGTGTATTTCTATTTGCATATCTGTATAAATTTACGAAAAATGCGCCTGATTATCAAGTTAACCAGGTCACATTATCTAGATTTTTAACACTACTTTTCAACCATTTCTCTTCTTGACTATCCTTGACATACAGTATAAATATCTTGCCTATCTTACCTTCTTGGTATCTAACAATCCTACCTACACGCTGTATCATAGTCAATGACTTACTAGTTAAACCGCAAATCACAGCCATGGTTGCATCTGCTACATCAAAACCTTGGTTCAAGGCTTTAGTAGAGCACAGCACAGGCTTGTCACCTGATCTAAAGTCTTTCAAAGCTTGTTCCTTCTGCTTTTTAGTCTTACCGCTGTGATACACAGTAGAGAATGTCTCTGTAGCATCTGCTAGCTTGTTAGTAAACTCGTTACTACCACCAAATACAAGCATTTTCTCTCCTATATGATTAATAACCAGCTTTTGTAGCTCAGCTATTTTACCATCAGCATGGTCTACTACAGTCTTGCGGCCTCTAATAGCTCTGTAAAATTGTACAGCTGCTGCTTTATCTTGCCCACTAGCTGTATTCTTACCTGAGCCCATAATATGTCGAGCTCTGTCAAATGCATCAAACTGACCGAGTATATATTTAGAGTATACAAAAGCCTTGTTTGCTTTATCATACTCTTGCTTTTCTACATCAGTAAGCTCAATAGGCTTGCACATAATCTCATAAGGAGATACTAGTCCAAGTTCTACACACTTATCCAAATCAATACGATAGCACACAGGTGCTAGTTTGTACAATATATCTTTGTACTCTATCTCTTCTGGGGGTGTAGCAGTCATACATAATAACTTATTCCAAGTATTGTTCTCAAAGAACTTACGATACTCAGGTGATAAGCCAAGGTGTACTTCGTCACAAACTACTACATCGTAGTGATTGTTTTCAAGTTTATATGCAGATGCATAACAAATTATTTCTACTCTATCTAAAACATGTTCGTAGCCCCACTTAATAAACTCTTCTTTAAACTGTGCTTGCAGCTGTGTAGTTGGGACTAAGACAATCGCCTTAGCAGTATCAATGGTATCCAAAGTTTTACCAGCAGCAATAACGCCACAACGGGACTTACCAAAGCCTGTACCAGCAATAATACTACCAGTAAACTTACGCTTAGCCCAAGCATTAATAGCTTTCTTTTGCTCTTCATCTTTTATTTTTATGAGCTTATTCATAGTTAGTTGCATGCTTCTCTATAATTTCTTGTTCTATTTCATCTATGTCTATCAAATCTGTGTCTACTAGAAACTTAAGTACATCTACTTGTACAAGTTTACCGTTTCTTTCTGAAAGGGTAGCCCATACACTATATACTCTAGCTTCAGCTGATGCTCCTGGATGGCCCGGGTCTCCGTTACTAGTATAATACACAGCTTTTTCAGGGCTAGTATATTCATAGTCAACGGCAACATGCCATCCATTATCTAATTCTATATTCATTTCCATAATTAAATTGTTAATCCGTTAGTAATTAGCATTATTATAAGTGTTACAATAATACTTACAAAGCCTATAAAACATGCAAACAGGCTGTAATCAAACTTGGGTTTTTCTGGTTTCATTCTCCTAATACATTATGAATTGCAGACAGCTGTGATTTAGCTTCCTCCAACTCTAGTTTTAAATATTTATTTTCCGTTACAAGCGCATCTATAAAGTCAGCGCCTGAATCCATAGATATATCTACCTGACCTTGCTCTACAGCGTAGTCACACAGTCTAAAGAAATGTGCATATACTACATCTGATTTCATTAGGCCTTCGTGCTGATGCCAATAATGAAGCACAGAGCTGTGGTCTCTCCTAATAAATTTACCTATGTCCTTCAAAGGCATGTGCAATGTCTTACGTGCAAGTACACAAAACATACGCCTAGCATCTACAAGTTGGCGTAATCTTACGCGGCTCTTGATGTCTTGCGGAGTTGTCTCTGTTACCTCAGCTACAAGCTTTAGTATAGCGTGACAACGTTTTAAGTTACCTACATTGTAAGCTTTTACTTTTCCCATGATTTACTAATATTTGTGTCCGCTTTTAGCAGACCGTTAGTTACTACCTCAAGAGCAGCTTGCTCCATCAGTTCTGTTAGTTTAGTTACCCACTCTTCAGCATAACTATTTTCGCATATAGTGTCTACCTGGTCATGGACAGTCATAACTATCTTGACAGGTATATTATTCTCGTTTATATAATTCCTAATAAGTATCATCGCCTTCTTAGTCATGTCAGCTGATGCACCTTGTATAGGTGTATTCTTACTAGCACGCTCTATACTACCAAGTTCAAAAGCTTGACTCTTGTCTTTGTATATACGAGGGTACCACGTAGGAAACCAACGACGTCTATTGTAAGGCGGAAAGGTCTTGATGTATCCATACTTTTTACCAAAGCTACCTAGTTTATCCAGGAACCCACCGATAGACGGGAACGCTTCAAAGTATTTATCAATCAATGTCTCTGCCTCTTTGATACTAATATCTAGAGTATCAGCAAGCTTGTGTGGGCCCATACCATAAGCTAGTCCAAAGTTAATTGTCTTAACGTTTGTACGTAGCTTACCATGTTTGGGACACTTACATTTACTTTTATTCTTCATGTAGTTACAGTCATCTTCAGCTGTATCTATCCACTCTTGTCCATACACAAGGTCAGCACATACACTGTGCAAGTCTTGTCCTTGTTCGAGAGCGCCTATCCATACTGGGTCTTTGCTACCAAATGCAATAACATTTAGCTCTTGGCTAGAATAGTCACTACTAACAAAGCACCACCCATTAGGAGCCAGAAAGCAATTACGGAACTTATTATCAGCAGGTATCTGCTGCATGTTTGGCCTTTTGCTGGCCACTCGACCTGTGTCAAGTATTTGATTGAATTGCGTATGTATCTTACCATCGCTTGAAACAAATTTGAAGAAATCACTGCCGTAAGATGTAGCCAGCTTCATTTTTTCTTTGTATCTAACATACAAATCAATAATCTTATGCTGGCGTCTGTACTTGTACATCTTCTTACCGTTGACGTCTTCTAGTTCAGGGACTAGTTTCTTAAATACTTTCAATACCTGAGTAGGGCTAGTCCACTTGACCCCGACTTTACGTATATCTTCAGTAGGAGTAAACAAGTCACCTTGGAGGTAGTCTAGCACAAAATCAGACAACTCAGTGGTAACCATAACCAAGTTATCTAAATCATCACGCATAGCCAAGGCTTCTTGTTCACTAGCTTTCGCTATAACTTCCCACTTGTCTTTATCAATATTAATACCGTTGTACTCTATATCAGCAAATGCTAACACAGCCTGGTTCTCCAAGTTAACCACGTTCTGCAGTTTAAACTCTTCAATCTTTGGTAGCTGTAGTATTCTAATCTTACACAGATACTCTACATCTTTGGCACCGTAGACTATCTGGTCATCACGATAGGCTTGTCCCGATAACCCTATAAATTGGTTTCTGATTTCTTTATTTAACTCTACATTTAAGTAGCGTTTACAGAGGTCTTTTAGTCCATAACCTATGTGACGACCGCAAGATAGTATTCGTTCAACCAAAAACGAGCAGTATATTCCTTCACATTCTATGTTTGACCACTTTTTAATAAACTTGTAGTCAAACTTAGCATTGTGAAATATCTTGGTAATCTGTTTACTTTCAAGTATATGTCTTAGCGGTTCTATACTCACAAACCGTGTGTCTATTACAAATTGCTGCTCTTCGTCACCAATCTGAAACATAATCATCTTCTTGCATGTAAAGTCAAAGCCTTCTGTCTCTGTGTCTACACCAAGGACTGTTCTAGTTGAACAGTAGTCTACAACATCTTGTATTGTACCTAGTTTATACGAGTCGCTTAGACTCGTCGTTTGCGTTACGAATGTTATCATTTGTCAAGTCTTTTATAAATGTGTCTGTAAATTGTAATAAGTATTTAGCATAAGTCAGACTGATAGTCTGGCCTTGAAACCTCATAACCTCTCTGTCTTCAGACTCTGCTATTACATAAGCTTGTCTAAGGTCTTCAATGTAACCTTCTTGCATTGCTGCGTATAATTCTTTCATCTTTCCCATAATGTAAATGTTAGGAGACAACAAAGGGGCACAAGGCCCCTCTATCATCAATTAATACAATTGTGTGAATTGTTACTACTTAGTTATAGTCTTCGTAGTTTTATTTTTAGACCCTGCAGGTCTTCCACGTTTCTTAGTCTTTTTGGTTTTTGGCTTAGCCGTGGTAAATAGGTCAATAGTAATCTGTCTTTCAGTTACAGTTACATTGTGAGATGCAGATACAGTAGCTACTACTTTTCCTGCGCTTTTAATTAATGTGTTCATTTTCAATGATTTAGATAATTATGTAAACTTATTCTTTATAATTGTTAACAAATATAGTAAAAATAGGTATACCAAACAAATGATATACCTATTTTATTTATACTTAGTTAAGTATCTCTCCAGTAGCTACGTCTACTTTTTCAACAGTAGAAGTTTGTACCGGTGCTGTATCAGCTTCCAAATACAAATCTGAAGGGTTATTGAATACTATAGATGAACGAGTGAAGATATAATCTCCTTTGTGCAAGATATAATCTCCATCTTTACCTTTACGTTTTGCAGAGGTATTAAGATTAGCTCTTTGCCACTCAGTTGGTTCAGTAGTTTCTATAATTTGTACTCGTAGTGGGAAGTCCTGTCCTTCAAAAGAAGCAACCGGATTAAGAATGTTCACAGTAAGTATTTCATTACCCATGTCATCCATTTCCCAACCTTCAGCATCTCCAACTGAGATACCAAGTGTTTTCTCTATGTCTGAAGGTGTAGCAGGTTGCCACGCTCTTCGTGCAGAGTTTCTTGAAAATCTATTATCAGATTGATTAAATACGAATGCTGCGGACAAACCGCGCGAGCCTTCTTTGACCTCTGCCAATTCCATTTGGACAAAGCCACCTTCAATCTTTCTAAATCTTGTAAGTAAAGTTTGACCTAGCTTTAGAGTGTTAAGGTCTCCACTGTGCAATAAATTTGCCATGATAAAATGTTTAATAATGTTAATAATAATAGATAATTGTTCCTTCGTTGTCTATAAATGTCTTCAGTGTTTCTTCACTTGAGTCATCCATAGTACGAATGTCTTTATGAGGACTTGTACATTCCTCAAGAAAGTGCAAGGCATCTATCTTATCCTCGAACTGTCTTTCAAATTTGTTAGTATGATAAACAGGGTCTGCCCAGTGCTCATCATTACTGTTTGCTGTGTAAGTAACTACGTATAGCATGTTAATAATGTATAAAAAGGTTAATAAATGTGGTTAGCTTAGCCGTCTTTATAGCGCGACTACTCTGCATAATTGCGAAATCTAGGTACAGTCTCTGCACTAGAACAAGCTTAAAGGTGAATATTTTATTAGACGATAATAGTCTCACCAGTATCTTCAAAGTCTGCTTTAGAAGCTTTCAAAAGATACTCTTCTACACCTTCTGAGGGAATTCTGTCTATAACATCTCCAAACCATTCATCCGTATCACTATGATAAGATAAAGGTCCATGAGGATTTATCATTTGTCCCTTTGAATTAAATATTGCCATCTCATATTCATCGCAGTCTCCAAGAGCATGGTCTCCGTTTATAATAGATACATGCCATCCGTTATCAAAGTCTATAATTGCTCTGTATTTAAAAGTTGCAAAACTGTATGGTCCTCTGGCATGATACTCATAGTCTTTCATCCAAAGAATATCATCAAACTTTAATGTGTTATTATTAAGTCTTGGTATTATCTCACCATCTTCTTTAGGCCATACGCCGCCAAGAGGCAATGTCTTGTGATGATTTAGTATCTTAAATTGTTCATCGTCGAGTCGTAATGTATTTTCCATGTCGTTTAAATATAAGTAATGTTAATAATGTTAATGTAATGGCAGGATGTATGATAACAAACAGCCATATGTTAATCTCTTTGTATGTAAGTCCTGTGATGTCAGACATCAAGTACATAGCACCTACACATAAGTCAAATAATTCTGCCATGATATAAATGTTTTAAATGTTAATATAAAAAAGTAACCCTGCTCTCCTGCAGCGTTGCGTAGAATACCAATCAATACTATCTCAGATAGTACGATAGCTTTACATGATTCAAGCTCTACGGATTGTTACCGGTTACTTTATTTAAAAGAGAGTACAGAGCCCCTTCAATTATCTCTGTATTTTACATTTAGTTTTCAGTGTGTGGTGACTATGTGCACTAGCCAACTCTCTATGTGTAAAGCGAAGGTCGTTCTCCTACATTCAGGAACATCTTTATTTTATTTATCCTTTACACAATGTTATATCTCGTCCAACCTTTAGCGTAAAGCATAGTTAGTTGGTAAAGGATTGCCACCGAGAATGATAACTAACCTCATCGTTTTATTCTACAATGTGTTTTAACATATCCATCACTTGTTAACATTTTAGGCGATGAGCATGATGTTAACCACACTGCGAAGAGAAAGAGCACAACTAGTACTCCAAAGTCTCCGAGTGTATAGTTACTATTCATTGTTATCTAGATAATGTTTGTAACTCCAATTATCCATCTTAGTCTGATACATTTCAGAACGCTTAACACAGAGTGCACATACTAATATAAGTATAGCTGAACCGAGAGCGTATAAGATTGAGTAATTTTGTAATGTCAAAATCATAGATGCAATAGCAAGTATGATAGACACAAAAGCAAATAGTTGGTAGCAGAACTTAAGTCTGCCGTAAGAATAATAAGACATAGTGTAAGTATTAGGTTAATAGTTCTTTATAACAAGCCCAGACTCTGCGTCGCACGTAGTCATCAGGTATTCCCTTCCGTCTTATGAGTGAGGCTATAAAAAGCAGTTTGTCTTCTTGCTTAGGAATACGACGTTGCCAATTGGATTGACTAATAGTACGTCCTTTCTATTGTTTCATCTTGACCCATATCCATATCATTAATCATATCTTCTTGGAAGTTACGGTCAATGCCTGACATTGCATCTTCAACTTGTTCTGATATTGATTTAGGGAATACTGATTTGATTAGTTCTTCTTTTAACATTTCAAAGTTTTCTTCATTAAAAGCTAATTCTTTGATAGCATTGATAAGAGCTGTCTTGTCCATAATGTTATATAATGTAATAGGAATAAACCTATTGGATTAGTAAAAGTGGGAAAAAGTGGTGAATACGACCTAGTAACCACGCTCGTAACCTAGTCCTAGTCTTTGCAATAGAACAAATAAGATAAAGCGTAACGCAGTCGTCAACCAAAAAAGTAAAAAGAAAGAGGCCGAAGCCTCTAGTCTTTACAATGCTTGGAACTCTGTCTCACTATATTGATTAACAGTAGCAATTACTTGCTGTATTCCGTCACGCGTACCTATCACATAGTTGAATGCGAAGATGTCGTTCTCTCCTTGAGAGTTCTTACCTACAGGGAATGTCGCAATAGAGTTATCCTCTTTAGCTGCGACAACGAAATCTCCGTTAGGCCCGTTAACTACTTTGGCTTGTACAAAGCCGTTCTCTTTCAAATAAGTGCTTAGCTTATTCATATCACAATTGTATTAAGTTATGCGCTGTATCATCGTTGATACTCTACGCGAAATCTAGTGAATGTCTGTGCACTAGAACACATATAAATAGTCAATTTGTTAGACCTAGACTTGATTAAGTCTTTATTCGACATTCATCTAGGTATTGACTTGATTAACCAGTTACCCTTAGGACTACCTCTCGTAGGTATATTAAGCAGTAGCCACGGCTGGCCTTGCTCCCTCAGGATAACTGACAAGTTAATGGTGTGCAATTAGTGCTGCACATACACAAAGAGTTTAATGTCCGGGGGACATTCAAACTCCGAAACATAGGTGGGGTCTTTGCAATAGTTGGTCCACACGCTCAAAGATTTTCCAAATAAAAATTTTTTTTTGGGAATTTTTTTTCTAGCTTTGCAATATGGAAAATCAAACTACATGTCAGAAACCAGAATGCCAATGTTGTAAAGGTGCAGAAGTTTGCCCAAACGACGATTGCACTTGCAATCATATAGGTTTTGATGCATGGATTGAGGACATGGAAGATGGCGAGCAGCCAGAAGCATGTACTATAGATGATCCAGACTGCGAAAATTGCGGCAGTTAGAGACACGCTTTGCGTATCACCCCAGAGGGCCGAGAGGTAGTTATGGGGTCAGAAGTTGGATTGTAGATCCTAAATAAGGATTAGAGTTTTCTCCAATAGTCTCGGAAAGGAAGGATATAGCCCCTAGGTTGGACACATGTCACATAAGTAGGTGTGGTGAATTAACACTAGTTTTAGTGTCCATGGGTCTCCGGTAGTGCCGGAAGAACTACTAGAATGGTAAAATTCCAACTGAAATTGGTATCCTAAAGGGGGAACCTGTATCTAAGCCAGAGATAAAGTATACACAACAATCATAATTATGATGTAGAGTAATTTACTGATGTCAGTCTTTGTGGTAGTGCTCATATGGCAAATAAATAGCTTTTTTTACTGTAAGATGTTAAGCTAATGTTAAATAATTAGAATTTTCTTGGATTTGTAAATTATTTTATTATAACTTTGTAGCATTAACCAAATTATAGAAATAATGGCAAAGGAATTTACATTTCAACCCTTCGGAGCGTGGATAGTTGTACCACGTCCAGACTCAAAAACTACAGAGTCAGGAATCATCTTAGATGATGCAACTGCAAAAGCATTACAAACAAACATAGTAGAAGTATTGGCGGTAGGGCCGCAAGTTAACCAGTGTAAAGCTGGTGACAAGATTATGGTAGACCCAAATACAGAGGCTATGCTTATTCATATTGATGAAGTGCAGTACTTATTTGTTAGTGAATTTCAAGTACTAGGTAAGTTTTAATGAAGATCCCTGGTACAGTTACTATAAATCTAGACGATTACTTAGAATTAGTAGAACATACTAAGAAGGTTAGTAATCTAAAAACTAATACATCTAGAGCTGCAAAAGAAATGTCTGTATTTTTATCATTTCTATGTAGTAGAGAGGATATAGCAACTTACATAGAAGAATTTAACAGGCAAGCTACAACTTCTAAGATAATACTAGAAGGATCAAGGGCTACTATAGAATTTATAGATGATAAGAACGAAATTTCAGACGAATAGTTGGGAAGAGCTATTTGCATTATACGATGAATTTGAAACAAAATTAGATATGTGGACAGAAGATAATATAAATTGTACATACGACATACAAGTTCTAATAGGAGATCATGAATACACATTAATTGTAACAGTAACTGATGAGACAGACGAAGAGACCGAATAAGAAAAGAATATATATAGATGGTGGAACATTAAAAGTTGACTACCGTGTATATGAGCTCTTACGAGAGCAAACTCTAAAAATTCAACAATATGAAGCTATCATGGCTGCATATCTAAAAGAAAAAGGAGAACAAGAACCAAATGGAACAGAAAATAACGATTAACGTAAACTCTACACACAAGTACTTACAACTTTGGAATGGGATATTTAATCTTACTTCCACAGAGCTAAGAGTGTTATCTGCATTAGTAGATACAGCTATTACATTGGAAGAAGAAAACATTTGTGCAGTAAAAGTAAAGAAGCAGGCAGCTCGATTAGTAGGGCAGGCAGACTTTAATACTTTGAATAACTATGTAAAGAAGATTAAAGACAAAGGAGCTTTAAGAATAAATAATAGAAAGTATACCTTAAACAGATTGTTAGATTTAAGTACTAAGAAAGTAGAAGTAAATATTAACTGGAATGAGTAAAAAGAAACTACCTAGCATATGGGACATGACTAAAAGTTTTAGTAAAGATCTTGCTAAGTATGTGGCTGAGGGCGCACCCAATGTATCAAATCAAGATTATATAGAAAGATTATCTGATTGCAATAGTTGTGAGCATATAATAAGAGATAAAATGAGATGTGGTAAGTGTGGATGCCTGATAGAACATAAAGCAAAATGGAAAACTACTACATGTCCAATAAATAAATGGAAACCGCAAGATGGCAAAATCCAAAAAGGAGATAATACAGATACTAGCGACAAAGCATAATTTACCTTTAGAAAGAGTAGAAGCAATGGTTACAAGTCAGTTTAAATATGTTGCAAAGATAATGGCAGATGGGTCTTTTGATGCAGTACGATTACCTTATTTTGGTAAGTTTCACTCAAAACCATCTAGAAGAAAAAATATAAATAAGAATGGAGTTACTAGAGATAGTTGATAACGTAGCAGTACCCTCTCCTTACACACTAACTATTGTAGAGTTTAAGGATTTGGACACAAAGGAGCTTGCATACATATTTTTTATGCATGATCATAGATCTCCTTATGCTGTGTATGATATATCTCAAAGACATGACGAAGTTGTACTAGGATTATACGGTAAAACAAAATGGAAAGCTAGTAATAAAGTTCTTGCAGCGTGTGATAAATATAGAGAGCTAAAAGAAACTTCTGCAGTTAAGTTGCTTAAGTCTGCTAGGTCATCTGTAGTTAAACTAGAAAAGTATTTTGAGTCGGTGGATTTAACACTAATGGATGATAACGGCAGACCAATCTTCCATGCAAAAGACTTAGTTGCTAACCTTTCTAAGATGGGAGATGTGGTAGATGGGCTCTCAAAACTAGAGGAACAGGTTAGAAAACAAGAACAAATTAACACAAATACACGCGGAGGAGTTGTAGTTAACAAATATAGTTCGTAAATTAGGCACCATGGATTTTTTAGAAGATTTAGAAGATTACAATAGTGCAATGGACAATGCGTATAATCTTGTTACTAAAAGAATAACGCTCGATGATATATTTGAAGCAGCAGAAAGTGAAGGAGAACTTGTAAATTTCTACTTACCTTTTGATCCTTTAGACAGTGATGGAAGAGATGAGGGTACTTTGGATTTACTCATAGAGCATTTTACAGAAACAGAAGAATACGAAAAATGTCAGGAATTAGTGAACATAAAGAACAAGTTTTTAAAGACACAAGAGGGCTAGCTCCAGCAGCTAATTCGTATATAAAAAACGGTTACTATACAAACGCACTGCCCGGTACAAAACCTTATTATGAGTATTGGGATGAAGAGAGAGAAAGATGCCTGTACGGATATACTCATAATGGAGTAACTATTACAGGTAATCACTACTTTTATCTTAATTATTGCCCGATTGACAGATCTGTTGATCAGGAATTACCAGATGGTACAATTATAGCTCGAAGAGAGCGTACATTCCCAGCATTTTATGACGGAGATTGGAAATACTTTACTGCAATAGACAATTGTAGAAAAGAGAATAAACATATGACAGTATTAAAAGCTCGTCGTAAGGGATATTCTTACAAAGCTGCCGCAATGCTTGCTAGAAACTATTTTCATTTACGTAATAGTAAGAATTATGTATTTGCAGGGCAGAAAGAATATTTGATTGGGGATGGTCTACTGTCTAAAGCTTGGGATATTCTATCATTTGTAGATGATAACACTGCATGGACGCAGCCTAGACTTAGAGATAGGGAGATGCACAAACAATCTGGATATAAGAAGAATGTTAATGGAGCATTAGTAGAAATGGGTATGAAGTCCCAGATTATAGGTGTATCTCTTAAAGATGACCCGGATAAAGTAAGGGGTAAGGCGGGCGAGCTTATATTTTTTGAGGAGGCAGGATCATTTCCAGGATTATTAAAAGCATGGGAGGTTGCTATGCCAACAATGCGCCAAGGTAGTAAGACTCTAGGTACGATGGTAGCATTTGGTACAGGCGGTACAGAGGGAGCAGACTTTGCAGGTATGGAAGAGATATTTTACAATCCTGAGTCCTATGATTGCCTAGCTTTTGAGAATATATGGGATGATGGAGCATTAGGATCTGTATGTGGACACTTTGTTCCTATATATGAAAATTTAGAAGGGTTTATAGATGATGATGGTAACTCTTCTGTAGAAGAAGCTAAAGAATTTGAAGAAGGTAATAGAAATAAAAAGAAAGGTACTAATGATCCAAAAGCATATGATCAGTATATAGCTGAGCATCCTACATGTCCTGCTGAAGCTACATTACAAGTAGCAGGTAACCTGTTTGATATATCATCTTTACAAGAACAGTATAATAAAGTAAAAGCTAACAAGCTACATGCAATAGGTACAGCAGGTAAGTTATATTATGGAGAAAGTAATCATATAAAGTTTAAACCTGATGGTGATGCTAGACCTGTACAAAGGTACCCACACCGTAAAGAAGACGATTTAGAGGGAGCAGTAGTTGTATACGAAGGACCTTTTAAAAATCAACAGAATCAGACACCTCATAACATGTATGTATTATGTCATGACCCCTATGGACAGAATCAATCTGCAGATGCAAGTTCATTAGGAGCTGCGTATGTAATAAAGCGTATGAATAATATATCTAAGCCTGATGATATGATAGTAGCTAGTTATGTAGGTAGACCACACTCTCAAGACGAATATAATAGAAATCTATTTATGTTATCAGATTATTATAATGCTAAGATAGGGTTTGAGAACGATAGAGGGGCTGTAATACAATACGCAAGACAGCATAGAAAGTTGCACAGATTACAAGAAGAGTTTGAGATGCTAGATAAAAAAGATTTACGTTCTAAAAATGTAAAGAGACAATATGGTATGCATACAACAGAAGCTCGTAAAAGACAAGGCGAGTTATACATACGAGACTGGCTAAATGCAGTTAGATCTGTAGATGAAGATGGTAAAACTACACTTAATCTACACAAGATATATGACATGGCATTACTTCAAGAGCTTATAAAGTTTAATCACAAAGGTAATTTTGACCGTGTAATGGCACTTATGATAGGGATGTATCACACGCGCGAGCTTTATAATGCAGAGGTGAAAGAAATACTAGAAGATAATTCTACTAATGATTGGTTTGAGCAGAACTATCGCTAGTGTTATATATGTAAAAGAATGTGTAAAAACTATACACATGATAAAAAATCAGATAAAAAAACTTAATTTTGCATACATATGTATTTAGGGGGAGACAAAATACCGCAGCAAAAGCTGCCTTTATCAAAGAAAAATAAGAAGTGGAGAGAAAGCTGTGTAGAAGCTTACATAGATCTTTCTAATCAAGGGGTCAACCAAAGAAAGGATGACCTTAAACGCTTATATGATTACTACAACGGTGTAATTTATGAGGATGACTATCGTTACGTTACACATCCTTACGGCAAGAGCCGTAACAATTTTCCCTCTAAAATGCGTAACTATCCTATTATCAAACCTATCATTGATCTCCTCTTGGGTGAAAAGTCTAAAAGACCTCTTAATTACACCGTTACCGTACAGAATGGAGATGCAGTTAGTCAAAAAGAGCAAGCAAAGCAAGAAGCTATCTACCAAAATGTTCAGATGCAGTTCTTACAATCTCTTAAACAAACTAACCCAGAACTATTACAACAGATAGAAACACCAGAAGATATACCTCTTCCAAAACAAATAGCAGATCAGTTTGAAAACAGTTATGTAGATAATAGAGCTATTAAGGGACAACATGCTTTAACATACATTATGCAATCTGAAGAAGTGTATGATAAACTACAAAAAGCATGGTTTCATTTCCTAGTATCAGGAGAAGTATACACTCACAGAGGTGTTAGAAACAAAGAGCCTTTTTATGATATTCTAAATCCTATTGATGTAGACTATGATAAAGATCCAGACATAGAGTTTGTAGAAGATGGAGACTGGGCTTTAGTTAGAAAATATGTACATGCATCTACAGTAATAGATTCTTTTTATGAGTCATTAACTGAAGAGCAAGTGTTAGAATTAGAGGAGCCTAGACAATCAGATCCAGAATCTTACTTGTTATACAGACAATCTCGTGCAGGATCTGATCCAAATACATACAGAAATAGACTAATAGAAGTTGTAAATGTATATTGGAAGTCAAGAAAAAGAGTAGGCTTTTTAGAATACGTAGACCCAGAGACGGGATCTATGGAAGAGATGGAGGTTGATGAAACCTTTAGATTGCCTAAAGAAATGAAAGAGCAAGGTGCTAAAGTAACTTATCTTTGGGTTAACGAGGTATGGGAAGGTACTAGAATTGATGGTAGAATGTATGTTAACATTAATCCTGTAGCCAACCAGAGATTATCTTTAGACAATGTTTCTGCATGTAAACTTCCTATAAACGGTAGAAAGTATTCTGATATAAACGCTGATAATATTTCTTTAGTATCTCTTGGTATACCTTACCAGTTGAATTACAACATTTACAAGTACAGATTAGAGTTAGCTATAGCAAGAAGTAAAGATATTATAGCTCAATTTGATATTAACCTTATTCCTAAGAAGTGGGATATGGACAAGTTTATGTATTATGTAGAAGGTACAGGTATTGCTTGGGTAGATTATAATAAAGAAGGTATACAGCTAAATCCTCAGCATCAATCTGTACTGGATATGTCTATTAAGACAATTGGTCAATATGTAACTCTATTAGAATCTATATTAAACGAATGGGAAAAATTATCTGGTGTATCTAGACAAAGACAGGGTACTATTGGGGCATATGAAGGTAAAGCTAGTTCGCAACAAGCTATCGTGCAATCATCACACATTACAGAAGATTTATTTAGAAAGTTTGGTCGACTAGAGCAGAGAGATTTACAAGCACTTGTTGATTATTCTAAAGAAGCATGGCTTACAGGTAAACAAGGAATGTTTGTTATGCCTGATGGTACTACAGACTTTTTAGATTTAGATAGCATGCAACACATGGAATCTAACTATGGCATCTTTGTATCTGACTCAGGTAAAGACATTGAAAGACTAGATCAGATGAAACAACTTGCACAAGCTATGATGCAGAATGGTTCTAAAGGATCTACAATTGCAGAAGTGTTAGAATCAGAAAGCTTTACTCAAATAAAAGGTAAATTAAAAGCTGCAGAAAAAGCACAAGAAGAATTAGAACAGGCTCAACAGCAAGCTGAACAGCAACAAGCGCAACAACAAATGCAAATGGAGCAAGCAAAAGCAGAACAAGAGCTAATTGAGAGTGAAAAAGATAGACAAAAAGATATTGAGATTGCTTTGATTGGAGCAGAGTCTAGAAAGAATCCTGAAGTAGATGCATTTAATATGCAGAAGATGATGGCAGACTTTGAGATGAGACAGAAGGAACTTAGTGTTAGAGAGCGTGAATTAGAGGCTAGAATAGCTGATGACGCAGAAAAAAGAAGCATAGACAGAGAAAAAAATAAAGATAAGTGATATATAGTAAAGACATATCCAAAAACATATGTATGTGTACCAAGACCTACATATTTAACTATTTTTGTAAAAACTAATTATATAGATTATGAACCCAGAAGAAGAAAACATTGGACTAGACGACATCTCATTTGACGATGTTATTAGTGGCGGGTCAGAAAGCACAGAGGTTGCAGAAGACTTAGCAATAGACACACCGAAAGCAACTGACGAAGAGTTAGATGCGGATGCAGACGAATTAGCAGAATCTGAAGAAGTAGAAGAAGTAGAAACAGAAGAAGAAGACTTTGAAGAGGATGAAGAGGATGACTACGAAGAAGAAGAGGAAGAAGATGAAGATCGAGAGCCTGTAGAATCTACAGTAGTCGCAGAGATCTTAGACAAATTGGGATATGAAACTGAAGAAGAGTATGATGATACTCCTGAAGGTTTGTTAGCAATGACTCAAGATATAGGAAAGCAAATGGCAGAAGATCAATTAGATCAATTGTTTGAAAACTTTCCGCTTGTAAAAAATCATTTAGAATATGTTCTAAACGGAGGAGATTCTAAAAACTTTATGCAAGCTTACGATCCTCAACTAGATTACAATCAGATAGAGTTGGTTGAAGATGATACAAGAAGTCAAAAGGGCGTATTGGCAGATTATTTTGCAACAAAAGGCCACGATAGCGAATTTATTAATGAGTTATTGACTGATTACGAAGATACTGGTAAATTATACCAGAAAGCTGAAGCTGCTAGAAGAGCATTAGGTAAAATGCAAGAACAATCTAGACAGCAATTAGTTGCTTCTCAAAAAGAAGATAAAGAGCAGCGAGAAATTCAGCAACAAGAGTTTTGGAATGGTGTGTATGAGACTATTGAAAGTAACAATGAGTTCGCAGGTATCACAGTTCCAAATAGAGAGAAGTCAAAGTTTTTTGACTATATCTCAACACCTGTGACCAAAGATGGTCGCACACAGCGAGATTTAGATCATGCTGACGCAGAGATGGAAACTAAACTTGCAATTGATTATTTGATGTACAAGGGTTTTGATTTACAAAAACTTGTAGAAAAGAAAGCTAGAACATCAAATGCAAAATCATTGAAAGATAGAATTTCTAGAAATGAAGAAAGAGTTAAAAGCGCGCGAGGACGTCAAAGACGTAAGAGTAAGCAAGTAGACTTGGATGATTTAGATCTTAACTTTTAATTAAAAATGGCAATTTTAAAATGCAACTTAACTTTATAAAAATTAGATAATTATGCCACAATTGAATGGAACGAACATTAGCGTTCAAAAGACGTTTTATAATGATTCGCAAATGACAGACATGAACAGTCTGGCAAATGCATTATTGTCTAAGCCAACTGAACTTTCTCCGATTATCACGCATCTAGCGGGTAAAGATGATAAAAGATTCCCACTATCTTTCTTAACAGAAGGAGCTGGTAATGTTCAATCAATCGACCGTTTAGAGTATGAATATCGTGTGGCTACCCACAAATTGAGAACACGTCCAGTGGCTGTGACAAATGCAGGAGCAAATTTAGGACAGGGAGGATCAACTTTCACGTTAGTATTCCCTGACAAACGATTTATATTTCCTTATGTATTAGTAAACTCAAAAGGTGAGCTAGCACGTATCATGCAAGAGCCTAAGCCTTATGTAGGCGGTTCTGGTTGGGAGTATACATTACAATTAGTAAACCCAGCAGCAGCTACAGTATTAACTTCAGGTTTTACTGCAGGTGATCTTTGGGCCCAATTGTATGCACCAGTAGGTGTTGACTTCTCTAGAGGTAACGCTTCTAACTGGCAAGCTCCAGGAAAAGTTCGTAACAAAATCACAACAGTACGTAAATCTTACCACATGTCAGGACATGCAAAAGATTTCGTTGCAGAATTCTCTTTACCTACTAAAGGTGGTGGTTCTACAAAACTTTGGATGGATTACGAAGAGTACCAACACATGCTTGACTTCAAAGAAGAGTGTGAAATGTACTACTGGTACGGACAAAAAACTTATGATGCAAACGGTAACACGTTTATGAAAGATGAGAATGGACAGCCTGTTATTGTAGGTCCTGGTTTATTCGAGCAAATCGTAAACACTGATACTTACTCAACTATGACTGAGTCTAAGTTGAAAAACATCATTGGTGATTTATTCTACCAAATGACAGACGCTAACCAGAAGCAAATTACTTTGTATACTGGTACTGGTGGCGCAAGAGAGTTTGATGAAGCTCTTAAATCACACTTTGCAGGTAACTCCTTCAAAGTAGGTGGTGAGAACAGATTCATCACAGGTAGCGGACGTAACTTAGGATTGACTGGTTACTTCACTACATACGAGCACGTAGATGGTCATGTAATCAATGTGGTAAAATTACCATTATTTGATCACGGTCCAGTTGCACAAGCTCGTGGAAAGCACCCTGTTACTGGTTACTCTTTAGAGTCTTACCGTATGGTATTTGTTGACCAGTCTAACTATGACGGACAAGCTAATCTTACAATGATCTCTAAGAAAGGTCGTGAGATGATGCGTTGGTGTGTTGCTGGCTCTGTAGTTCCTAGAGGTTTCTCTGGCTCAGATGCAAGAGCATCAGACGTTGACGGTGCGAGCGTACACATGTTGAAGACAGCGGGTATCTGCTTACGTAGATTTGATACTTCGTTGGACATTCAGTGTGTAGCTTCTTAAATTTGGCGTGCATTCGCAAGTCTATATATTGGTTTTTGGTTAAGGTCGTGGGGGGTAAAACCCCCACATCCTTACTTTAAATATTGGAGAGTTATACTTTACATCCACTAATTAACACTTTAAAAGTACTGTATTATGAGTAAAAAAGTTTATTTAAGGGCTAAGCCGATTAACAATCACTTACCTAAAGAAATTAACGCAAGCGCTGTTAGGAAACTAAGTAGCGTATATGTCAACAGACAACCACTTAAACCTTTTAGTCCAGACGACGAAAAGAAATACTTGGACGGAATGTTAGACGTAGATCCCGCTCACATGGAGTGGCCAAAACACACTAAAAAATTCTGGGCAGAATTTACTGTCGCAGTAGGCTTTGAAGGTGTAGAACTAGAAGTAGGAAAGACAGAAGATGGAAATCCTATTGATATTACTGATTATCTTAAATACCATTTTGCATTGAAACATCCACATGTAGCACTATCAGAAGAAGAAATGCTTGGGAATACCCAAAAGCGTTTTTACATTCACGACATTGCTAAAAAGGATATGAAGCGTAACAATGATATTCAAGTCAAGAAAGATGCAGATAAAGCATTTATCAAAGTATCTAATGACGAGAAGCAGATGAGAAGAGTGTTCAGACTAGTAGGTAGTATGAATCCTGATACGTTGACAAGAGAGCAAGTTGAAAACATGCTTTACGACATTAAGGAGAAATCACCTAAGCAGTTTATCAAAGTATGTGAAGATAAGCACTTAGAATTAAAAGCAGAAATTGAAACAATGGTTACTGCAGGAGTTCTAAGAAAGATAGGTAACCAAGTTATCTTTATCGACGAAGTACTAGGAGAAACTATGGATGACACAGTTATACACTTGAATGACAAAAAGAACTCAGGTAAATTAACAATTTTAAGAGCAAAACTTAAACAACTAGCATCTTAATGAATGTAACTGAAATGCATATAGCTGTACAGCAAGGAGTGGATAAGATTAATTCACTCCAAGCTGACAGTTTGCTATCCGAAGAGATAGATATTGAATTAAATAAAAATATGTACAGGTTTATCAATACCAAGTACGGTAGAAATAACATCTACAGAAAAGGTTTTGAGGAATCTCAAAAAAGAATAGATGACTTACGTACGCTCGTGCGTGAGTATGAAGCTCCAGTATCATTTAAGGAGCAATTAAAAACAAAGATATTTGTTGACACTTTCCAACTACCAGGAGATTATATGTATTTGGTAAATCAACAATCAAGACTGTGGATAGATAATTGTAGGCCTATAACCTACTCACTGGTCAATCCTCCAGCTCAATACTATTTTGTACTAAGCTTAAATAACTTTGTTACAAATAATGCAACTAATAATTCTTCTGCATTTGTAAATGGCATTGATATGGTAGCAGATGTTACAGGAGTTGATCCTACATCAGCATCAATATGGAATCCTTCAGCTACATTGCTAGCAGGAGGATGGACACCAGAAAGTTATCCTTCAAATATAGAAGCAGTTAAACAAGATATTGTAGATAATCCAGGAATAGGATTTGACATTTACTGGGAAGAGTACGAAACTCTAAATTACCCAGGAAGTTTTATAGTAGTAGTAGATATTGAATCATATCCTTGGATAAGCTATGACGGCTCATTAGGAGAAAGAACATTTGCTGTTGGAGTACCAGCTGTAGATGAGACAGCTCCAGCTCCACAAGGATTAGAGTTTATGGATACTACTTACGCAGAACGAAGAGAACCAGTTTCTTTTTCAGCTAACATAACTGAAGGAAATAGATTCTCACAACAAGACGACATATTTACGCTTTTAAGTGATCCGTTTAATACTACAAAATACACTTCTCCACTCACAACGATGAGAGGTAACTCTATAGACATATACACTAGTGATATATTTATAATAGACACTGTAAAAATAACGTACATTAGAAAGCCAGGCGAAATATCCTTATCTTTGGGGATTGACTGCGAGTTGCCAGAGCATACACATGAAGAAATTGTAGCTATGACAGTAAGCAGTATATTAGAAGCCATAAGTGATCCTAGATACAAATCTTCGATCATGGAGGTAACAAAGAATGAATAATTATTAATAGCGACATAAGGTCGCATAAATTTTACAAAAATGGCAAGACATTTGTTAATTGGAGACGGTACAGCAGTAGCATATAATGCTGCCACTGGTCTCTTAGCTGACGGATCTGTTGATATTCAAAAACTATCTTCTGATGGACCTACTTCATTAGTTGCTGGTGATACTATCGCAGACTCTGATCAAATTAGAATTGTACAAGGTGGCCCTTCAGGGATCGATGTAAACATTGTATCTCCTTGGATTTACGGTAGAGATATAGTTGCATGGGGCGGACAGTCCGGTGTTGCACAAACTGCAGAGGTAATGAGAATTACTTTAGCTACTAACGCAAGTGCTGCAGGTACACATTCTTTCAAAATTATTAATCTTACTAATGGCGCTGAGCCATTTGAGATCAAAAACTACGAGTACACTGTAGCAAGTGGTGCTACTCCAGCAACTCAAGGAGCCGCTTTAAAAGTAGCTATTGATGCAGATTTACCTTACTGGGTAAACGGAGCAGTTACTGACAATGGTAACGGTACTGTAGATATTACTGGTTTCAAAAAAGGTGAAGTAAGAGTTGATGGTCAAACTCAAGAAGAGTTAGTACACATGGACGCAGCTTTTGATAACGCAGAAGGTGGAGCAACTACTATGGCTGTTTCTTACCAAACTGCAGGATCAAGAGGATTTGGTGATGGTTTCTACGTGAAAGACATGGAAGAAGAATTAAGAGGTGTGAACTACGGTTTCTACAATAGAGTAGAATTACCTAACACTCCAGCTCAAAGTACAGTTACAAGTACTGCATATGATATGTATCACATTGTAGCTACTAAAGATGGATCTTCTCACTCTCAAATTCACGGAGTAGATAACTTAATTGAAATTTACATTGCTTTACCAGCAGGTGATGCTGATAACGTTGCGTTTGAAGCTGCTGCTAATGGTTATGCAGCTAGTGTAAACTTTGCACCAGTTAACTTATAATATTAATTTTTAAAACTTAGAAAAGATGAGTAAATTAGGAAAAGTTTATACAGCAAGCTTCAAAACTGGAGACCTTACTGACGCAGGAGATTATCCTTCAGGCGGTAGTGGTGTTTTCTTACCAGAAGGCGCATTAGTTGTAAAAGCATACATTAGCGAGCAAACTGCATTAGCTGGTGGAACAAACGTTAAAATCGTATCAGGTTCTACAGATTTAATGAGCGCTTTAGCTACAGGATCTATTGCAGATTTCAATGATGTTACTTTAACAGCTAACAAGATGACAGCTGCCGGTGAGTTAAAACTAACTACAACTGGTAATTATACAGCAGGTGCAGCTACGGTTCACGTAGTATACTTGATGGAATCAGCTGAGTAATTTCAGTATTAAACATAAGACTCACAGGGGACTAGTTTCCCCTGTAGGTCTTTTTTTATAAAATATAAACAACATGGCATTAAACGTATCCCTCACTGCTGATTGTAAAAAGGCAGTAATAACAGTAACAGGAGCAGCTGCAAATCCTCAACATTCTATAAAAATTTCACTAGGAGATTTTAACTATGAGTATAATTTTCCAGGAGGAAATACTAACACTAGAGTTGTAAACTTAGCGACTCAGTTAGCAAACTCAGCAACTGGGTATGGAGGAGTAATGACTGTAGTGCATTTAGAAGCAGGAACAGTAGTTGCTACTAGTGCAGTTTTAGTAAGCTGTGATATTCTATGTTGTTTAGCCAAAAAAATGGAAGACTTGCTTGATTGTAATTGTGAGTGCATGAAATGCTCTGATGATTTAGTATCAGCACAAAAAATATTTTTATTATTAAAAACAGCAGAAGCTGAGTTAGCTACCGCATCAGGGACATTACTTGAAAGGAATGCGGTAATAGCTAATGCGGAAAAGAAGTATAACAAGGCTGCTGAAATGTGTAGCGGCCACTGCGGATGTAACTGCTAATGGCAAAAGGACTATCGTATTTAAGTGTAAAGTGTCTTAGAGATTCGACAGGTGCAGTATATGTTGCAGCAATAGGAAGTTTAACAGATCCTGTTGTAGCACTAGCAGTAAACTCAGAGCAAGTAAAGTTCAATATGACTAGACTTAGCTCAGGACACACTCAAATTGTAGCAAGGTTAACTTCTAATCCTAAAGCTTTAAAATACACAGTAACATTTAAGTCTGGAAAAACTGAAACAAAAAATTTACCAGTTCCTACAGACAAACAAAAACTCAGTGTACCTTTTGATTCTTTAACTACTAGTTTTAGTGAAACAAAAGATATAAATAGTCAAACTTTTAGTTTTACAGATACATTGTCTTATCCAGAAGGAAAAGGGCAAAGGGAAACTGTAATATATCCAGCTTCTACGTCTGAAAAATTAGATACTAGTAGTAAGATAGATTTTTATTATGTATCTGATGGTACTCTTGCATACGTAGCATCAAATGATTTACAAAATCAATTTTTAAATAATTTAAAATACACACCTTCAGGTACTACATCAGACTCTGTAGGAAAGTTTGAAGGAGGAACTAAAAACAAATCTTTAGCAATTACTACCTCTTCTGTTACAGATACTAACGTTCTTGGAATAGAAGGCCCTGTAGTATTTGGTGAGGTAGTTGCATTTATCTTACCAGATATAATACCTCCAGGAGGAGTTACACCTTTAAAAATATGTACAAGCCCTACTGCAGTAAATTATTGGCTAAGATCTTGTGTAGATGAAACATTACCCTGTGTTGATAACGGACTAGCATTTCCACAGGATTGCTCTAATGTTGCTCTTACTCCTGCAATAATAAATGAATATTCTGATAATTATATAGATGGAGGATGTTGCGATGAATGTGACAATGATCTTGTCTATACTTTTACTGATATTGGAGATGCAGCACAGGATACTGCAAATGGATCAATAACAGTTACCGTTACAAGTTTAAGCGGGGCAGCTACAGGACTTATATCTTATGCCCTATTTGGAACTCCAGATAATCCTGATTTAAGTTTTAGTACAGTGTCGGTAAATTTAGCTGATCAGGCTCTTCCATATACTATTACTTATACTAATCTATTTCCAGGAGTATATTCATTGAAGGTAGACGGTGAAGGGCTTTGCGCTGACAGTTATAACTTTACTATTCCTGAAAAAGAAGATATTATTCCAGATACTACTTATGCTTGTACTGATGCTACTGCAATAAACTATGACTCAGGAGCAGGATTAACAAATGTAGACGAGCTTTGTGTATTCTGTGATGCAGTTACAGGTAAATTTGTAGCAGGAGGAGAAAACGGCTTTACTGCACCATTTCCAGATGTTTTATCTTATATAGATCCTACTATTGCTACTAGTTCTCCAACAGGAACTAGTCTTACAGATGGTATTATAAATTTTGCAGGAGAAGCAGCAGAATGGAATCTTTGGAATAACGATGGTGTGGGTGTATGGAATTTAGGAGAAGATGGATTCTTTCAGTTTGTCCTATCAAATAATCTTAATAGCACTGAGGCTTTACCTTTTGTACATAAGTTATATAAACTTAATATTACTGATGAGGAGTATATAGATTTAGTTCTTGCGGCATTCTTAAATGGTACTAGTACAAAAGATATTGTAGTAAATAATTCTACTTTAATAGCAACTCAAACAGGTAATGGTAATCAATCTCATTCATTTACAGATCTAGCAGCAGGAAGATATGTAGTTATTACGCAATATAACAATGACGGCACTTTAGATGGAGATGATGAAATTGAACAATGTTACAATATTCTCGGCCTAACAGGCTCTATAAATGTTGGACAATCAGGATGTACTGACCCTAATGCGCTTAATTATAATTCTGATGCTACTATAGATGATGGTTCATGTAACTATCCAGAACCTGAAGAGCCAGCTGAAGGATGTGGAGTTATAAATTTAGGAATTAAATTAGAATGCGGTGAAGATTACTACGGCAATAAACAAGTAAATCTTGTAGGAATAAGCCCTATTGAAACTAATCCTAATCTTGCAGAAGTTTTAAATGCTGGACAATTTACTTACACTCAGGGCCCTCTTATAGGAGAGGTATTTCCATTTTATGTTTATAATGCTGACATTCAAAATAATCCAGGTTTTCCTCAAACGTTACTAAGCGAGTATTTCTATTCTGAAGTTTTTTGCCACGATCAAACTAACAATACTCAGCTTCATTTAGATAATTGGCAATTTAATGAGGGGTGGGGTCCTAATTATATGTACGGACCATTACAAGTACATTATATGTATCAACCTTATTTTGGGGATAATGCTAACTTTATTAACTTTTCATTCTATGGAGGAGCTAACGCAACATATACTTTATTTGATAGTAATGGAAATCCACCTTCTCTGAATCAGGCAGGAGTACTTAATAATCATCCTATTGTTAATCTTACAATTAATTATGCAGATGGAACTAGTGAAACTATAGAGCAGCCTCTTGGTAGATGGTTTGGGGGGACTGAAGGTTTTCCTGGAAATGGTTCTGTTTTAAAATATATATATGCAAATTGTAATAGTACCTTTAATACTAATTCTACTGCAGAGCCTATATCTTATAGCTATAATTATAATTGGGGAAGTTTTGATAATCCTGAATACACGTATCAAAGTGACATTTTGTTTTTTCAAGGAGGAGCATTTATTGGTGAAAATGGAGGAGCTGTTTGTTGCGATCCAAATGAAGTAACTAATACCTTTGAGTGTACTGATCCAACAGCAAGTAATTACTGCTGCCCAGAAGGTACAGAAGGAGTTATAACTGACAATACTCTTTGTGAGTATCCTGAAGAAGAAGAGAGACCTGGATGTACAGATCCTTTATCTTCTAACTTTGATCCTTTAGCAACAATTGATGATGGCTCTTGCCCGCCTGTACAAGGAAGTGGATCTTGGTTTTGTTCAAATGCGGCAGCAGGAGAATGCGAGTTTATAGAGGGTACTATAGATGGGTATACAACACAAGCAGAATGTGAAGAGTTTTGTCTAGATATTGATCCAGATGATTGTTTAGAGTTAAGCAATTGGGTTAATACTAATAGTGGTGGTATGAACGCTACTACTACAGCCGCTACAGGTGTATACAATGAAACTGCAGGATTCTGTGACATCGGTGAAGGAGGATCAATAACAATTAATATTCCTAGCACTGCTGATCTTAACATAGTAAACCCTAACGGAGTTCTGTTTGTTGTTCAAATTAATCAAACTAATAGCGCTGGATTTATTACTTCATACGCTAGTTATTATGAAAATGGTCAAATGCCATTTGGCAGTTCCACTGGAATCAATCCTGTTTTAACAGATGACCCAGCTGGCTTTCTTTCTTTATCAGATTATCAAGGAGGAACGTATACATTTAATAATTTGACTGATGGATGTTGGGGCTATTCTCTTACATTTTACTCCGATATTATATCTACACCATTTGGATTATTACCTACAAATCCTAACACGTATTGTGAAGGATTTGGTAACACTGCTTGTATAGACTATACTTGTGATATTCCAGATGGAGAAGGGGGAGGAGAGATTATAATCGGATGTACTGATCCAGAGGCAGAAAATTATAATCCTGATGCTGAGGTAGAAGATGGCACATGTAATTATCCTTGTGATCCTTGTGAGGGAGAATGTTTATGCCCTGATGGTACTTATAACTCAGAATGCTGTACACCTGATCCTCAAAGTGGTTGTACGGATTCATTAGCAAATAATTATAATCCTAATGCAACTTTAGATGATGGCTCATGTGAGTATGACGTAGTAGGATGTACAGGACCATGTTGTGACGGAGGCTGTGGTGGCGATGGTGGAGGAGGCGGAGATGTTGACGATGGTACAGATAGCGTTATACCAGGATGTACTCCTCAAAACATGGATAGCCTTTTACAATACAATGACCAGTGTATAACTACTTCTGGTAATAGATTTTACACAAAACTTTTAACAGGCTTAGGAGACGACTGCTCAACAATGGAAGCTTGGAAAATGATTATTATACAAGAAATCTTAAATAGAAAAGGATTACCTTGTGTATACAACTGTTCAGACGAAAGTACTATACAGATAGGCGCAGCTACAAATGACTGTGCAGCAAGATGGGAAGACTCAGGATCTATATACTGGAATCCTACAGACGCAGTAGGTTTTGGATTAGGAACAATTGTAAAAAGAGCAAATGGGGGACTAGGCGGAGTTATATACATAGCAGTATCTACTAGCGGTCTAACTATAGATCCTTTCTCTTCAGATTCTAACAGCGGTTGGAAAAAATGCGTTACTATAAAAGCTCCTACAGATAATTCGGATTATTTAGAAAAATTTGTTAGCTTTGCTAAAAGCTACTGTAGAGACTGCGGAATACCTCCGTATACTCAAGAAACAGAAACTGATGGCTCACAAGTGAGTGTAGAAGTTACAAGCGGATTTACTGTAGGAGGATCACCAGTTACTAATGATGGAGTTTCATACGGACCTCCTCAATAAATAAAATATAAAATGGCAGAAATAACATCACTCAGCAGTTTAGCAAAAACAAGCGTAGCATCTACGGATTTTTTATTAGTAGCAAATTCAGCTACTAAGGCTGCTAAAAAGTTTCAACTAGCATCACTGTTTCCAGCAGTGTCTACTTCAGGTAGTAGTTCAGAAACAATATACACTAGTTCAACATTAACAAATAAGAATCAAATTGTATTTAAAGGTATTAAGTCCGGAGATACAGGTTTGTTAACAGTTGGCACTAGTTCAGGAAATATAGAATTAACTGTATTAGAAGCAGGAATTGATTTAAGTCTTTGTGACAATAGTTCTGCAGGGTTCTTAACTTCAATGGACTTTACAGGAGCAGTTACAGGAACTGTAGCAGTAACTAACGGGGGTACAGGATTATCTAGTATTGCTAAAGGTGCTTTATTGTATGCAAGTGCAGACGACGCAATATCTGCTACTGCTGCTATGTCTACAAATGGACAATTACTTATTGGTAATACAACCAATGGGTATCCGTCAGTAGCAACTCTTACAGCTGGTAGTAATGTAACTATAACTAATGGTGCAGGATCTATTTCTATAGCAGCTAGTCTTCAAACGCTAGCAGCTAATCTAGATACAGCAACTTATAATATTGATTTATCTACTAACTATATTAGTGACGACGGATCTGATAGAGGTATATATGTACACACTAACGGTAAAGTAATAATAAACGATACAGGATCTACACTTACAACAAGTCATGCCGCAGCACAATTAAATTTACAAGGTAACAATGCTGAGGGTATTAGACTTGGTAATCAAGGAACTCCTCTAAATACTTACTACATCAGAGCTATAGATGGTACAAGTGGGAGTGCTGGTTCTAGACTAGAGCTTTATGCAGGTAGTGGAGAAGGAAACGGAGCAGGAGCTTCAGCAGCTATGCGCGGGGGAGCCGGTGCAGGTTCAGGTGCTGGAGGAAATGTTGTACTTGAGGCAGGAGATTCAGCTAGTGGTACACCAGGAGACGTAGAGTTAAAAACATATAATACTTCAGGAACAGGTTCTGCAGGACTTACTGTATCAGGTGGTGATAGTAGAGATACAACAATACATGCTAAACTATTAGTACCAAATAATTTTATATATGCTAGATCAGGAATTCGTATTAAACAAGGAGCAGTAGTAACAATAGCAGATGATGCTACTGCAATTGCATCTGCTAAAGTAACTCCAGGAATTATAAAAATTACACCTACAACTGACAGAACTAAAGCAACACCAAGCGCTTCTGATCTTATAACTGATTTAGGGTTAACAGAGGATAATGACTCATTTGACATATTTTTTGTTAATGATGCTTCAGGCACCCATGATCTTACTCTAAGCGCAGGTACAGGTGTAACATTTATAGGTAATGAAGTTATAAAACACAAAGATAATAATGACAATGCAGCGCAGTCAGGCTCTGCAATGTATAGAATTAGAAGAAGCGGTTCTAGTACAGTAGACTGGATAAGAATTGCATAACATTAACCAATTAATTATATAGACAAAATGAAAAAAGTAAAAATGAAAAACGGAGAGTTTGTTAATTTATTTAACGGACTTAATGAAGTTAAATCTCTTCCAGGAGTTAAATTTGGATTAGCAGTTGCTAAGAATCTTAGAATTATTGAAGAAGAACTAAAAGACATAGAAACTTTTAGTCAACCTCACGAAGACTTTGTAGAACTATCTAGAAAGTTTAACGAGCTTAAAGATTCAGGCGCAGATGAAAAGAAGCTAAAGAAACTTGAGAAGGATAACGATAAAATTATTAAAGCTCGTCAAAAGCAAATAGATGAAGTTAATAGTTTGTTATCTGAGGAAGTAGAGATTCAATTACACGCTATTGCAGAAGATTCTTTACCAGAGACTCTTACTGGACAACAAATTATTAACATTGATAAAATTATTGAATAATGGCAACATTAACAGCAAAATTAACACTTTCTAGCAGTGGAGTATCTAGTGACTCTTTAAACTTAAACGTTTCTGATTCTCTAGTAGTAACAAACCCTGCGGTAAGTTTAGCAAGACAAAGTATTTCACATTCAGCTGCAACAAATATCCTTACTGCTTCAGGCAATACTGCTATAACATATGTGTATCTTAAGAATATAGATAGTGATAATATTATAACAGTAAAGGTAGATGACGCTACTGCGTTTTTAGATTTAGGACCAAAGGAGTTTGTATTCTTACCAGTTAAGGGTGCAGTAGGACTAGAGGTTCAAGCTAACACAGCGGCTTGTATATTAGAATACGGATACTGGACAAAGGCGTAAAATGAAAGACCCTGTTTGGAAAGTACTTGGAGTTTATCTCCTATTAATATTTATAATAGTTTTAGTTAAATGAAAACTATTTATATAATAATAAAATAATGGCAACGGTTGACAAAGAAATAGCATTAATGCAACAGAGAATGGATCAGATGGATAAGAAACTCGACAAGATGGACGAGAAGCTAGATAGTCTTGTTAAACAATTATTAGACCCAGACAACGGGGTAACAGCACGAGTTAATAAAAATACGTCAGCTAGAAAAATTCTTGTTAAAGCTATATGGGTTCTTTACGGTATAGTTGCTGCTGCATTAGCTAAAATGTTTTTTGGCTCATAATGCAAAAAGACTTTACTATATCAATCGGTAATATTATATGGATTATTGGTATTATCTTTACTATGGGTATAGCGTACAGTCAGATAGGTCAGCTAGATGAAGATATAAAAGTTTTAGAGCAAAGGCTTGAGAAAAAAATAAAAGTTATCAACGAAAGCGAAGATCGCATAGTTGAGCTTGAAAAAGAAATAGCTAAACTAAAATCCTGCAGATGAAATTAGAAGTATTAAGAACAAGTTCTCAAGTAGATTGTACGCACGGTCTTTTATTTGATGTAAACGAGTTAGGCAAACATTTTTTATGTTATACCTTAGAAGATGAGCAAAGAGTTCTTAAAGTAAAGGGTGAAACCAGAATACCTGCAGGAACGTATAAAATAGAATTAAGAAGAGAAGGAGGCTTTCATGCTAGATACGATAAAAAATATCCTGGTATACACCGTGGTATGCTGCATGTCACTGATGTTCCTGGTTTTGAGTATATTCTTATTCATACTGGAAACACTGACGAGCATACTGCTGGGTGTCTTATCGTTGGAGACAGTCAGGAAAACAATCTTATTCTCCGTGATGGGTTCGTTGGTAAGAGCGTTAACGCGTATAAGAGGATTTATCCAGCTATTGCAAAGGCGATAGATCAAGGAGAAGAAGTAACCATAACATATATAGACTATGCCTAAGTACAAAGGAGAAAATATCCAAGACCTGAAATCTCGTTTTAGAAACGATGTGTTTTTAGAGAGTGCAACAGCATCAACAGATACCAAAGTTGTCGTCATTGATGATAACGGTAAAGTTAGTTTTAACACTGATGCGCACGATAAAACATATACACATGATCAAGACATAGCTTCAGCACAATGGGTAATTACTCATAACTTAAATAAATACCCAGCTGTCCAGGTTATTGATTCTGGAGGATGTTGGGTTATAGGACAAGTAACCCACAACTCTCTAAATCAGTTAACCTTAGATTTTAGAGGGTCTTTTACGGGTAAAGCATATATGAATTAAAAATAAAATAAAATGGCAATTAAATTTTTACAAAACGTAAGCCTTGAAGGCGGGGAATTACAAAACTTTGTAGTGTATCATGTTACTAGTGATCCAGATCCAGCTACTGAAGGTTACGGTGTAGCAGATAAAGGACGACTAATTTTTAACAGTACTAGTAATGTTCTTAAATTTTATAATGGATCTAATTGGATAACATTAAGTTCTGCTATAGGTGATATAACAAGTGTTCAAGACGGTAATGGTTTAACTGGTGGGGCTGACTCAGGTGATGTTACTTTAACTGTTGGTCAGGGTACAGGTATAACTGTTAACACAAACGATGTAGCTGTCTCAGCTACTCAGACAGGTATAACATCAATATTAAACACTGGTTTAGTTTTAGGTAGAGACGCTGACAACCAAATTAAGTTTGGTACAGACAACCAAATTATATTTAGAGTTGGTGCTACTGATGGTGTTATATTTAAAGCTTCAGGTGAAATTGAAGCTACTAAGTTTGACGGTGATTTAGAAGGTAATGCTGACACTGCAACAGTAGCTACAACTATAAACGCTACAGCAAACAACTCTATTAACGAAACTGTATACTTAACATTTGTTGACGGTGCTACAGGTACGCAAGGAATAGAAACTGATACAGGTTTAACCTACAATCCTGCTACAAACAATATAAACGTAGGCTCTATAACTGGTAACGTAACTGGTGATTTGCAGGGCGATGTGCAGGGTGATCTTCAGGGTAATGCTGATACAGCTACTGCTTTAGCTACGGCTAGAGCTATTAACGGTGTTGACTTTGATGGTACTGCCGCTATAACAGTTACGGCTGCAGCAGGTACATTGACTGGGACTACATTAAACTCTAGTATAACTGCCTCTTCATTAACTTCTGTAGGTACAATTACAACAGGTGTTTGGAACGGTACAGCAATAGCATCTGCATACTTAGATGCTGATACAGCTCACCTATCTGGAACACAAACATTCTCTGGAGCAAAAACATTTAGTGCAGCTTTAACTGCAAATGGTAACATATACTTACAAGATGGAGATGGAATATATACTACTGGTCAAACATATCCACATTTAACTTTTTCAGGGGATGAACCAACATTACAGTCAGCTGCAGGAGATACGTGTTTTCTTGGTGACAACGTTAGAGTAAACGGTAATCTTACTGTTAATGGTGGGGGTATAACATTAAATGGAACTGGTAGAATACAAGGTATTGACACTGTTTCTGCTAGTACAGACGCTGCTAACAAAGCCTATGTTGATGGTAAAACTTTTGACGATGTTAGTAATGCTAATTTATTAGACGCTCTTGCTAACTTAGAATCTACAAGTGGTGCTGCAAATGAAAACATTGTCATAGGTACTGACTCAGGCGATACAATTGTTATTACTGGTAACTTGCAAGTTAATGGTACTACAACTACTCTTGACACTGAAAATTTAACAGTTGAAGATAACAATATAATATTATCTAGTGGTAACACCACTTCAGCTGTAATTGACGGTGCTGGTATAACTCTTGAAGGCGGAACTGGTAATGATGTTACTTGGATGTGGAGCGCTGGTAACACTAGATTAGAAGCAAAACTAGGATCTTCTTTAACTAGTATTGCAGCTTCTACTTTTGTTGGTAACTTAACAGGCGATGTTACAGGTAACGCTGACACAGCTACTAAAATTGCTAGTATTACAAATAGTAACATTGTTCAGTTAACTGCTACACAAACGTTAACTAACAAAACTTTAACTTCACCTACATTAACAGCACCAGTTTTAGGAACACCTGCATCTGGTAATTTAGCTAATTGTACATTCCCAACTCTAAATCAAAATACTACAGGGTCTGCGGCTACACTTACTACTGCTAGAGAAATAAATGGTATTAGTTTTGATGGATCAGCAAATATAGATACTGGATATGCTGATGACATAGGTGATGGCTCTGCTGCTAGTATAGCTGTAACTCATAACTTAGGAAGTAGAGATGTAGTATGTCAAGTATATGATAACTCATCTCCGTATGACACTTTGTTTGTAGCTCACGAAAGAACAGATGCTAACAATGTTACTTTTAAATTTAGAAACCCTCCAACAACAGATCAATACAGAGTAGTTATACAAAGAGTAATGTAATTATATGATAATAAAGATAGAATATAACAAAGAAACAGGAGACCTCGTTCTAACTAAGGACGAGGATCTTGTTAATGTAGTTATCAATGATACCACAGTTGTTGATGACGAAGATAGTCTATCTTTTGAAATAGCTGTAGAGCTAGACGAGTGGAACAACCAATTTGAAGACGATAATATAGATGGCAACAATAACGAGTAATCAAAGTGGAAACTGGGCAACAACTAGCACATGGGTAGGCGGATCTGTTCCGGCTGCTGATGATCTTGTTGTTATTGCGCATGGACACAAGGTAACTCTCAATACAAACATACAGTCAACTAGAACTGGTGATGTTACTATTGATGGCAACTTACATTTTGCTAGTGGTGGTAAGATGCACCTGCATGGTCGTATGACTGTTAAGAATACTAGTAACAGTAATAATACCGCTGGAGAGTTTGTAGAAGGTACATCTACATCTGGTTCTTTGCTTAGTATGGTTGGAGGTACTGAAATAAAAATATCAGGATCAAACTCTGATCAGCATGGTATACAAACTGACGCTAGAAAATGGTGTGGTGTAGATATTCAAGGCGGTGAGCCAACATTAAAAACGGAGTTAGATGGAGCTCATGATTACGAGGCTACATACTTAACCGTAGATAGCGCTACAAACTTTACTACAAACGATCTTATATCAGTGTATTTGAGAGAGGTAGATTTTAGATTATCTCCAGACGAATGCTTTTGGGTTCACGATGTAGATACTGGTAACAATAGAGTATACATCAGACAATATGTTCACCCCCTTTCAAACAAAAGTAATAAGCCCCCTATAATATCAAGCGTAAACGGATCTACTATAACAGTAGACGACGCTGCTGTTTTTAGAGTTGGATATAAGTTAATATTTGGCTTTGGCAACAATAGAAATGTTTTAACTGTTACAGGCATAAACAAAAGAACAAACGTAATCACTTTTGGCAGCTCTGTAGATAATGATCCAAGTTTAATTGGTGAGTATGTTTATCAAACAGGAACTGAAAAATATCATTTAGATAATTCTCACGTAAGGAGATTATCTAACGCTATGACCGCTAACTATTCTGGAGCTACTGGACTAAGAACTGTAGACGTTAATAACGTTTCTGATTTTTCTGTTGGAGATACAATATACATAGAAGCTTGTGGTGATAATAGTTATACGTATGTTTCAGGCTCTGAGACAAACGCGTGGAGACATAATTTAGTTTACACAATATCTAGCATAAGCAACAATACTATAACCGTAGACAGAGACATACTTTACGATGGGTCTATTGGTGGTTTAGTATCTAGAATGACTAGAGATGTAGTTATAAAGGCTTGTGACAGTAGTGGTAACGACGTGGCTATAGGCGATCAAGATACAGCTAGAGTTTTCTTTAACACAAAGTATTGGACTAGTAATGGATGGAACAACGCGCCGACAAAGAGGTGTAAAATAAAATATGTAGAGTTTAATGGTTTAGGATACAATACCGGTGATGGTACTAACTTTAGAGCTGGAGTTACTATAAGCGGCTACATGGGAAGATACGACACTAAAATAACAGGAGCAAGCCATACAGAATCTACAATACACACTTCTAGCGGTGTTAGTCAAACAGGGGAAAATTACATAGATGGATGCAGCTACACAGCTTACAATCTATGCTCCAACTCTACTAGAGACGGAGATAGTTACCCGTCTATATGTGTTAGGCATCCATACGGTATAGTTTCTAGAAACAACATAATAATAGGGTCTGGTAGAGGAATGTGGCATTGGAGTAGTCAGTATCACGTAAAGAGCCACGGGCATATAGTAGCAGTAGCCAACTACACTTCTACAGAGTGGGGAGCTGCATACGAACAAGTTTGCGAGTACTCTTATATGTATTTACGTATGGCTGAAGATTATGGTATTAATTACTCTCACGTGGGTAGGCAAAACGATATGACTACTGTTCAACACATGAATATTCAGTACATGAACGCCTACGCTATAAACCACGGTTACGCAAGCAACGCTACGTGGAGAAGAATATACTGCGATAAGTATAGGTATATGCATGTTAACGATAGTGTAACAAGCACTGTTAAATACGATTCTAGAATATTTCCTAACTATTGGGATGCTACGTCTAGACTGTATGGATTGTCACACACCCCAAACTATGATGGTAATGGACCTATCAGAATGTTCTGCAGCGGTAATAATAGACCATACAGGAGTACGTCTGCCGACGTTGGTAAAGTATATTATATAGAGCATGGGTTTAGAGAAGATGGGTATTTTGAGTACGGAGGAGCTATGCATCTTTTAAATATTCCTGGTGAGTCTTTTAACGAAATATTTTGTTCTTCATTTCCATGTCAATTAACAGAAAGATTGTGGGTTCCAGCTAATACTACGGTTAGATTAAGATCTACTGTAAAAGTAAATGCAACAAGATATGATGGAACTTCTGATACTGTTGACAACAATAGCCTTCCTGTTTTAGTTGCTAGACCAAGAAGAAACTCTGCGCTTGGTGGAAGACACAGTGAAGGCGTAGTAACTGATAACGGAAGCGTTAGTACTTTGCATACAGGGTGGGATTTTATAGCAGACCCTAACGATAGGTTAGGAATTAACAATAGTACAGAAGCTCAAGGAAAACTACACCATGGTTTTTTAGAGTACATAGAGCACACTAGCTCTAGTCAAGGGGCTTGGGAAACAAAAGAGCTAACTGTAGCTCCTCAAAAAACTGGCTACGAATTAACTTATGGATATTACGTAGACAACAGTGATATAGAAGATGTAGGTTTTAAAGCTATGCCACTGCAATGCTTAATGGATAAACCTGGCGTGCTAAAGTCTCAACACTTTCATAGAGGAACATTTAGTAAGTTGAGTATAAGATCTAATTTTAATACTAACAAGAAACGAATAAGCGGTAGAATATAATGGGATTAAAGTTTTTACAAGATATAGTAAACTTAGACAACATTCAGTTTGTAAACAGTTCAGGGACTAATGCTGGGCTTATAAACATGGACGGTAATGATCTTGTTTTGTCTAATCCTTTAGGAGATATACTATTGGGAGACGGAGCCTCTGACGTGTATATAGGTGATGGCGCTAACAATGTAGACATACTGTTTGAGCAGTCAGGTAGTATTAAAGCTGACGATAGCGCTAGCGGTGTTGTTCTTACTTTAGGCTCTAGCAACACTACGTTGGCTTTCGGTGGAAACACTAGCTTTGCAGGTATTGTAACAGCTATAAGCGGTACATCTGCAAACACTGTAGACGTTGGTACAAATGGAGTTCCGTTTAAAAACATATATGCAGCTCATCACGTAGGTGGTAGCTCAATAAACTACGCTACGTCTAGAGGTTGGGTTGAGGACGACGCGCCTTTATCTTCTACACAAGGAGGGTTTTATGGTGGTGACTTCGTTAGAAATGGTGACGCGGATGAAAACGCTGTAGTTCGAGGTCAAGATCCATTTAATAATAAAGCTTTACTTTGGAAATGTATACTACATGATACTGATGACGACGCTGATGGTGGCTGGAATAAAAACATAACTATACCAGCAAACAACAACATAGGGTATTTATCTTATGTTTACTTTATGGCAGACTTTACGCCTGATAGCAGTACAGCTGGCACTAGAGATGGTACTGTATATTTGGGTTGTGGTACCGCATCTGGGCAAACTATAAATATATCTAACAACTCTAGTAATACAAACCCATATTTTATTTCACATCCTCTATACACAATAAACAATGGTGGTCCTGTTATTGCTGAGAGATGGTACTTAATGATAGGGGTTATACAGCCGTATAACGACGAAACTACAGGTAATGACACTATATCTGGTGTTTATGATGTAGAAACAGGGGAAAGAGTAGCCACTGGAAGTGAGTTTAAAATGGGTAATAATACTACTTCTCAAATACATAGAGCTTATGTATACTATGATGAAAGTGGAGACGCTGGAGAAAACGTGTACTTTTGGAACCCAGGCTTTCATGCTATAGACGGATCAGAACCTAAGCTGCAAGATTTACTAAAAAGACAAATCTATGTTCTTGATAATGTTAAAGCTGCTTTTGGTGATAGCGATGACCTACAAATATACCACGATGGTAGTGATTCTATTATAAAAGATAGCGGTACAGGAAGTCTAGACATATACTCAAGCCACATTCATTTAAAGAGCGCAGGTGGAACTAACGATCTTGCTCAGTTTTTTTCTGGTGGTCATAGTTATATTTATGCTAACAACGTATTAAGAATTGAAGCAACCACGTCCGGTGTTAATATTACTGGTGACATGGCTGTGTCTGGTACAGTTGACGGTATAGACATTGCTGCAAGAGATGCCGTGTTAACATCTACGACAACCACAGCAAATGCTGCGTTACCAAAGACTGGCGGTACAATGACTGGTAATTTAACTATAAACAGTACATATCCAAGAATATTCTTAACAGACTCAGATAATAACGACGACTGGAGTATAATAAATAACGATGGTAAGTTTGGCATATACAACGACACTGACACTTCTTACGCTTTAAGTATAGATGGAAGTAACAACGTTGGTATTGGTACTACAGCGCCTGACCATAAGTTTCACGTTGAGTTTACTAACGGAGACACGAGCTTTTCTGGCGGAGGTCTTGGAAACTGGGGAAGTGATGGTATTAGAATTGAAAATACTTACGGTGGAGTTAATACTATGGCTATGCTTCAGTTTAGAAATGGTGATGCAGATATTCATATA